>JGI24023J19991_10003698_pt1 | contig 10667 bp, 8 predicted proteins | sample Cruoilmetagenom1_FD_19991 | JGI IMG/M metagenome (IMG submission 19991)
CGCCTCGCACGCGCCTGGCCCTGGCGGCATGGGCCTTCGCGGCGCGACGGCCGCGACTGTATCGCCAAGTCATCAACGCGGTCGCGGTTATCCTCGGTGCCCTCGGGCGGCGACGCGGCCGCTTGCGTTACCTGCCGTTGGCGAGGGCCTGGACCCGGGCGCGTGATTTTCCCGCACCGCAAGGACGTAGCTTTATCTCGGCGTGGCATAAGCAATGGAGACAAAGGAAGGAAAGATGAACGAGGCACGCGACACGATTTTCGCCCGGCTGCATCGGGCACTGACACGCGAGTGTATCGACCCGGCGACTCGAGAGCGGTTGGACAGGCGCCTGGCCTCGCCATCACGGGGCCCACAGCCCGCCCTCTCGAATGACGGGACGGCGCAATTCATCGCCAAGGCGGACGCTGCCGCCAGCACCGTGGCGCGTGCCGACTCGCCTGAGGCCGTGGTGCGAATTGTACAGGACTACCTGACGGCGCATGGCCTCGCGCCATCGCTGGTAACGGCGCCCGCCTCTGAGCTTGCCTCTCTGGCCTGGCCAGAGGACATCCATGTCGAGCGGCGTGCGGCCCTGGCCGATGACACGACCGCCTTAACCGCCGCCTTCGCCGGGGTGGCGGAGACCGGTAGTCTGGTACTCCTGTCCGGACCGCGAACTCCGACCAGTTTGAATTTCCTGCCCGAGAACTATGTGTGCCTGCTCTCGCAAAGTCGCATCGTATCGCACACCGAGGATGTATGGTCTTTGCTACGCGAGGAGTACGAAGGTCTACCGCGCGCGCTGAATTTTATTACCGGGCCGTCGCGCACCGCCGACGTGGAACAGACCATTCAGCTCGGCGCCCACGGTCCGCGCCGCGTTCTTATCATATTAATAGATGACTGGGATTAGACTGTAGATACCAGAGTCAAAATCCAAGGAAAACAGACTGGCATGTGGCGACTTGAGTCACCTGTTCAACTGTTTGTCCAAAATTGTTGAAAAACCTGTATGATTCCTTGTGAGTTTTTATTAGAAACAAGTTTTTTTACCTTTTCTTCAAGAACTTTGTTGTAATTATAGATCGCCAATACTTCGACAACATCACACGCGGCAGAATTGTCTTCTTTTTCTATAATACTGAGAAGATAATCAAAGGCTCTGTCTTTTCTTTGTAGTGCAATAGCGCGAAATAATGAACGTCGAAAAGCGTTATGGAGAATTATATTTCTGCTTTCATCAATGAGAATATCCAGCGCATCATCGAGACGACTTTCGCCCAACGCCAACGCTGCACTTTCGCATACCGACACATTTGAATCGTGCAAACGCGCAGCAACGAAATTTAATGATTCTTCCGCAGCCACTTGCATTAACGAAGAAAAACACTGCGCAATCACTTCAGGTTCCTGATCACCTTGTAAGATTTTGTGCCGCAGCACAAGCTCGGCTTGATACGGATCAACCATTTCCATCGCTTTAATTGCACCGATGCGCGCTATGTGTTCTTCATCATGGAGTAATTCAACCAAATCAATCATGACTCGATAGTGGTTTGTTGCCGCTAAACCCATCGCGCTAGAGCAACGAATATCCACGGCAGTATCAACATGACCGCCCCACACGGGTTCGAGTTGCCGGTACCGTAGTCCTCCGCGGAAAAATTCCACGTCGTTATAATTCAAGTCATACAGCGCCCTAATAATCGCTATTTTAGCGGCGCAGGTTTTATCACTCTTCAGCGGGGTTTTAAGGAAACGTTGATAGGCATCCACTAGATCGGGGATGAGATCATAATATAAATGTTCACCCGTCCACCCGGCGGCCTTGGCAACAAAAAAATTGTTTTTTTCCTTTAATGCGCNTTGTAATGCCGCCTGAACACTCGCTTGCGTATCGTGCTCAANAATATCCTGCAGAGCTTCCAGTTTTTCTTCTGCGGAACGTTTCGGTGGCATTTAAATATCCCAACATTTAAGTAGAGTGGTTCATGTTACCAGTATTACTTCCTGGCTCCATCAGTTCTGGACGACGACGTGATGATACGATGGTGCGGAATAACGGCAAAGCCGGGGAGCGGCTTGAGTCACGAACCGCCGTGACAACGGTCATAAAAAAGACGAGTTCCACTTTCCACTTGCTACTTTCCACTTGCTACTTTCCACTTGCTACTTTCCACTTGCTACTTGCCGTATAGCAAGCCGACCATAGACAGTTGCCAAGGCGTCATCGTCACCTACATTACCCGGAAATATCACTACCGGAAGGCCCGGGTAACGCGGGTGGTCCTCCGGACAACGCACCACCGAGCAACCCGGCAGGATCTGGCCCACCACCCGCGAGGCGCGCAGGGCCAGGCCGGTGCTGAGCACATCATTGGACGTGATGCCGCCCTTACTGATGAGAAAACCGATGGTTTCGGGCAGCTTGCGTACCACGTCCACAAGAAAGGCCGAGACTGTCTCGCCAAAAGCGAGCCGGGACTGCTGGTCCGCGAAGGTTTTCTCCTCGCGACTGGTGAAGACCACCGGGGTGTTGCCCACGGCGTGGGCGTGACCGACCCGGGCGAGGATATCAACCAGCACGCGGTCACGGTCCCGCGACAATTGTTCCACGTCCACTTCCACGGGCACGACATTCGGCATCGTCAAAAGCTGCTGCAACTGCCGGGTGGTCTTCTGGACATGTGAACCCACGATGATCGCACCGGGCCTGCCCTCACGTACGTATTCAGCCATTGCATCCGCCGGGACTGGCTGTGGTGGCAGCCCGGCGAGCGAAGTGAGCAGACTGGCGGCACTACGGAACAGGAAACGCTTGCCCCGCCCGGCCGCTGTACGTAGTTGTCCGGCAAAGTTGTCCAGATCGGCCTGGGTCTCGGCATCGACCACGCAACAGACGTTATGGTTCAGCCGCATAAGGCGCTCCAAACAGTCGCCACGCACGTCGCTTAGAAGAAAGCGCTCCACCTGCCCCGCCTTGATACGGCCCTTGGTCTTCTCTTCGACGTAATCGGGCAGGTAGCTGTGCGTGTAAGCGAATACCGAGTCGCGGGCGAATTCGGTTTCGTGCACCGGCACCGGCTCACCACCGACGATAAGATAATGCACGCTGTCACGGGTGATCCGGCCGCCTTCAAAGAAGGCAGGCACCAAAAAGTGGGCATCGAAGGGGCCAAGCTCCTCCGCCATCACGTCGGTTTCCACCGGATAGTGCCCGCGCAGCGTGGAATCGGAACGACTGACGAAGATTGGATGAAGTGTCGTTGATTCTTGTTGCAGCGCTTTCAGGGCCTGCCGCAGATTGTGACACACTTCGTGGGTGATGATGGCGGCACGCGCGGCATCCATACCGCGGGTGTTAGTGAGCACGAAGAACAACGGGGCCTCGTCGCGCAGGGCCTCACGCAAAGTCGCCACATCCCAACGCGTCAACAGCAGACAGCTATGCACCGTCTGCGAACCGGTCGGGTCGTCATCGAGGACGATGACCCTGGTGCTTGTCATCGGCTACGCTTCCGCTAACACCTTTGCGCGCTGCGCCATGGCGTCGGCGGTCAGGCCATTGAACCCCATGATTCCCGCGGGGGAAGCGGTGGTCTCGCCGCGCTTCCAGGCAAACACATCGCGCCTGGCGGCGCGAGTGCGTAACAGCACGGGTTCGAGCGTCGCGCTGGCACCCCCGCTCACGGCCAGCAACACATCGCCGTCGAACAGCGCATTGAAGTGATCGTCGTCCAAAAACGCGTTGTCCGGCTCGGCCACCGTATCCCAGGCCACGTCGCTGGGTCGATACAGGCGGCGCGGGTTAACCACGGACACGATACGCACGGCATAACCGTCTTGTTCCAGTTGCTCCTTGGCCTCGAATACCGGTAGCAGGACCATGTCGCCGGCCACGGCGAACACGATGGCGGCCTTGTCACCGGATTTGCTTTCATAAATGGTTACGGCACCATCGTCGATGGCCTTACGGCCTTGCTCGAAAGTGGTGTGGACCGGTAGCGGGCTCTTCGAGGCGATAATGACGATACCCTTGTTGGAGGTTTCCACTGCCCACTCGTAGGCCACCTGGATAAGGTTGGCGTCGCAGGGAAACAGCGGGTACACATTGCCGTTGCGCATCATGGCGGCAAGATAATTCTCGACCTCCGGACGCTGGTGGGTCCAGCCATTGCGGCCCTGCTCCAAGGCGCCGGCGGTGAACATCGCGACGGTCGACGGGGTCTTGCGGCGCAACTCAGCCATGGCCTGGGTCACCGTTTGCCAGATAGGCAGGCCATTGATGACAAAGCTCTCATAAGAAAGCCACAGGCTGCGGCTGCCGAACAGGGCCAGACCAGCGGCCAGACCCGCGCAGGCGTCTTCGCTGAGCGGTTCATACACCTGACCGGCCGGTCCCTGATTGTATAAAGGATCCTCCGTGGGGTGCCGGATCGTCAGCGCCTGGTTAATGTTGGCCACGCCGGAGGCCTCGTTGCCATCGGCGTTGGTAACGACAAAACGAGGGTCGGTCTTTCCGACCGCCGCGACCAGCGCCCCCATGGTGGTGGAAGGCACTTGCTTGTCGCCCACGGCGAACTCCTGCTTAGGCAGTTTGCCCACCGGAACCAGGTCAAGCACCGACTCAGTGACCGAAGTCTTGGCCGCGGGACCGCCGCCGGCGCGCTGAAAGTTGTGGCGCACGATCTGCCACGCCTCGGGATTGAGCGCACGGCGCTGTAGACCCTCGATGATATGGGGCTTATCCAGGGTGTCGGCCGGATACAGGTTATGCGACTTGGCCCCCACGGTATGAACACCGGCGCCTTTGAGCTGTTTGATAATAAAGACGGTCAACTTGCCTGCCAGGGCCGATTTTGCCGCCTCATCAATCCCCTGCAACACCGCCTGGGTTAAGCCCAGACGCCGCTCGAAGGAAAAGCGGGTGCTGTCGACGTAAGCGCTTTCCTGTTTCGAGTCGTCGAAGTCCTTGGCATCGATCAATATCACTTTCGTGAAACCATGCCCTTTCCAGTAGCGGATCATTTCCTCATTGGAACGGGTGGAGACCATGGCGTGGTGTTCCTGACTGTAGCCGTTCCAGATCAGTACCGGCAGAAAGTTTGTCGCCTCAGGATAGGCCGTGTGATAGTGCATCATGGACGACAACACATAGGGCTCGCCCATGCCGCCGTCTCCCAGGGTGAAGGGAAACAGGATACCCGGGTGCAACAAGGCGGCTGCCATGGCAAAGTGCTGGCCCTGGCCCAGGGGCCCGGCGGGGGAAAGGATGCCGGGGACAGCACCAGACAAATGCCCCAGCAGACCGTGCCGCTCGCGGAAGCGAGCGCACAGGTCTTCCACGGTCTTGATACCCATCTCTTCCAACGAGCAATCCAAAAACATGGCGCTGTAAAACCCGGGCGCGTGGTGGCCCACTTCGGTGATGATATTCGTGTGCCCCAACATCACGAGCGCGGCATAGGCATCGGCGCTGCTGGCGAACCCGCCGGGGTGGCCCGAAGCCTTGGCACCCGTGACCTGCAACGTCAGATAACGCAGCGCATCGGCCGCGAGCAGAGTCTGGTATACCGCGTCCGGATCAGCGGGATCGGACACCGCGGTCTGACCTTCAGCGATGACGGCTCGCTTGCCGTGCTTGGCGAAGCCCGGCCAGGGTTTGCTCACATATTGAATTCCCCGACCGAAACTTGGGATATCGGTCTTCGTGGTGGTGGCGGTAGTCATCGCGGGTGTATCTCCCTGGTTTATTGAGAGCTTTGCGAAGATAATGAGGTTGGATAAACCTCTGGCATTAAGATATAGAAAGGTTTATGCTTTTACAACACAAAATCGTTTTCACATTGTGAAAAGTGAAAGAAAGACCCTCGATACAGGTCATCGAGCGCATGACGAACCTGCTCGATGTCATTGCGGCAAACGATGAGGCCGTCAGCCTCAAGGTCCTGTCCGCGGACACCGGGCTGCATCCTTCGACGGCCTTTCGTATCCTGGCGTCATTAAGCGATCAGGGCTTCGTGGCGCGTGACAGCGCCGGCTACTACTGCCTTGGTGCGAAGCTGCTGCAGCTCGGCGCGCGCGTGTACGCGCGCATCGATCTTCGGCGGGAAGCCAAGGCCGTGATCGAATGGCTGCGCAATGAGGTGGGGGAAACCGCCAACTTTGTCGTGCAGCAGGGTGACGAGGTGGTCTATTTGGATCGCGCGACCACCACCCGCATGATGCGCGTCGAACAGGTGATCGGCAGTCGTGCCCCCTTGCATGTGACGGCAGTCGGCAAGCTCATGCTTGCGGACGGCGGCTTGGAGGCCTGCAGCGGCTATGCCAGGCGCACCGGCCTGCCCGCCTATACACCGAATACAATTACCGATCTCGATACCTTGCTCAACGTCGCCAGGGCCTCCCTGGAGCGTGGATTTGCGCTCGACCAGGAAGAGGCAGAGCGCGGCGTGGGCTGTGTCGGGGTGGTGGCACGCGACAGTAGTGGCGGTGTCGCCGCCGGCCTGTCGATCTCCTTCCCGATCGAACGTTATAGCACCGACTGGATTCCCCAGGTTATCGAGGCCGGTCGACGCCTCTCGGCGCAACTCGGGTATGCCGCCAAAGGCACCTCTGCCGGTGTGCCCGCAACAGGATAGATCGTATTCGGCCGCGGCCTGCACGACCCCGGCGAGTCCTTGCGCACACAGGATGGGCGTAATCACCACACGATATACGACGCGGGCACGGATGAACCCGCACTTCGCAGCGTGCTGAAAAACTTGGTTTTCAGCACGCTGCCAGGCGCCACGGGACGTACCGCATCGAAAATCAAACCTGTAAGGGTTTGATTTTAGGAGACATGCGCCACGGGGATGCAAAAAATCCTGGGAAGGACTTTTTCCATATCCTCTATAAAAGCGCGAATTTTTGCACGCGTCGCGGCCGTTGATTATTATGCACCAAAGGCTCGCCGACTGCGTCACTTGGCTCGACGAGCAGAAGAATGAAACAATATGTTAAGTGCAACTCCGGTGAGGCCGGTATATGAATAACAAACCGGTGGTCCTGGTTACCCGACGTTTGCCGCCAGCGGTAGAGGACCGGCTGCGCCGCGATTACGATCCGCGTCTTAACGATGACGATCGCCTGTACACAACTGAAGAACTGATTCAGCGGGCGGCCGGCGCCCACGCGATCGTCCCCTGTCATACGGAACACCTATCAGCGGAAGTGATCGCGCAACTGCCCGACAGTGTGCGGGCCATTGCCAACTTCTCCGTCGGAGTGGATCATGTCGATCTTGCGGCCGCGAAGGCACGAGGTATTATCGTCACCAACACGCCCGATGTGCTTGCCGATGCCACCGCCGAGGTGGCGATGCTGCTCATTCTGGGCGCGGCCAGACGGGCCAGCGAGGGCGAGCGCCTGCTGCGCTCGGGGCAATGGGACTCCTGGAGCCCAAGCTTCATGCTGGGAACCCAGGTCACCGGCAAGCGCCTTGGAATTATCGGCATGGGTCGTGTTGGCCAGGTAACGGCGCGGCGCGCGCGCGGCTTCGACATGATGATCCATTATCATAACCGTCGGCGCCTCGATCCGGAACGCGAGGCCGGCGCCATTTACCACGAAACAATTGAGGCGTTGTTGCCGCAGTGCGATTTTCTGGCCATGCATTGTCCCGCCACACCCGACACCCACCATTTGCTCAACGCGCAACGCATCGGACTCCTGCCGGACGGGGCCATCGTTGTTAACACCGCGCGCGGGAACATTATCGAGGAGGCGGCGCTTATCGCGGCCCTTCAGTCTGGGAAACTCGCGGCCGCCGGTCTCGATGTCTATGAGAATGAACCCGATATCAATCCTGTCTACAGCGAACTGCAAAATACCTTTCTGCTGCCTCACATCGGCAGCGCCACCCGGGAAACCAGGGATGCCATGGGTTTCAGGGCGTTGGACAACCTCGATGCCATTATCGCCGGACGTGAACCGCGTGACCGGGTGGCCTGATGCTGGTCAGCCGCAAGGTNGCGCGCCATAGGCATCACACATAGGATTCATACGCACTATTTAAAAAGGCCTGTTGCGATAANAGAATGTCTGTGAACCAATTTTCGGGCCTGCTGGCCACGGACACAAACGGGCCTGGAACCGATTGGGAAGATGACCCGAAAAGGCAGGACGCCAACAGGAGCGAGCGGATCGTAGCCGCAAGCGCATAGAGAAAACTTGCATCTCGCGTGCGCTGCAACGGCTTTCTGCTCGCTGATGAGCCACCAATAAAATAATACCTGTTAGGAGGATAAAACCATGACTATACAGAAAACCGACAAACAAAAACCAACGACAAAGACCAGGTCCAAGACACCAATAAGCCGGCGCAAATTCCTCAAGGCCGGCGCCGCGACGGCGACCGGCGCGGCGGTATTGGGTTTCCCGCATATCGCCAACGCCGCACCCACGGTTCTGAAGGTTCAAGGCGCCTGGGGAAGCGGTATCTTCAAGGAATTCGCCGTGGACTATGTCCGGCGAGTCAATGAAATGTCGGGCGGCTCGCTCAAGATGGACTATCTGGACGTCGGCGCCGTGGTCAAGACGGCCGAGATACAGACCGCGGTCCACAAGGGCGTGATCGACGGCGCCCACCTCGTGACCGCCTACTGGTACAGCAAAAATCCCTCGGCGTCCCTGTTCGGTACCGGGCCATGCTGGGGCTGGACCGCCAACCAACTCCTGGGCTGGATAGCCTATGGAGGCGGTCAGCAACTCTATGATGAGCTTATCCAGAAAGTGCTGAGACTCAACATCGTCGGTTTCCTCAGCGGCCCGATGCCGGCGCAGCCGTTCGGGTGGTTTAGAAAGCCGATCAAAGGCGTGGCAGACATCAAAGGCATCAAATACCGTACCGTGGGTCTGGCGGCCAATGTGCTGCAGGAAATGGGCATGTCGGTAGTGCAGCTGCCGGGCGGCGAGATCCAGCCGGCGATGGAACGCGGTCTGATCGATGCCGCCGAGTTCAATAACCCGACCTCGGATAAGGACTTCGGTATGCAGGACGTCGCCAAGAACTACTACCTGGCCAGTTTCCATCAATCGCAGGAGACCTTCGAGATCATCTTCAATAAGAAGAAGTACGACAAACTGTCGAAAGAACACCAGGCAATTCTCAAGTATGGGGCCGAGGCCGCCTCGGCGGACATGTCCTGGAAGTACCAGGACCGCTACTCCAAAGACCTGATAACACTGCAGAAGGACCACGGCGTGAAGGTCCATCGTACACCGGACAGCATTATGAACGCGCAGCTCAAGGCCTGGGACGTAGTCATCAAGCAGTTCACCGCCAAGGACCCGTTTTTCAAGAAGGTCGTGGAGTCACAGAAGGCCTGGGCGAAGCGGGTGGGGGCCTACGAGATCACCAACGCGCCCGATTACACCGGAGCATACAAGCACTATTTCGGCAATCCTTTCTAAACGGTCTGTTTAATTTAGATTGCTCGCCGGAACGGACCGCGGCGGTGCATTATAACTGAAAATAATGTACCGCCGCGTTCCGTATCATCGTTTACAAGTCATTAACCAGTATTTGGGGTGCGTAAATGAACCGGGTTCTTCTTTTTATCGATAGCCTCAGCGCGTGGATCGGCAAAGCGTTCGCCTGGTGTATTCTGGTCCTCACCTTTGCCACCTGTTACGAGGTATTCGTGCGCTATGTGTTGAACGCACCCACGGTGTGGGCCTTCGACATGAGCGTGCAGATGTACGGCGCATTGTTCATGATGGCCGGGGCATACACACTCTCCCGCAACGGGCATGTGCGCGGGGACGTCCTCTATCGCCTGTTTCCCGTACGCGCCCAGGCAGGTATTGATCTGGTACTGTATTTCCTCTTCTTTCTCCCCGGCGTCTTAGCACTGATCTTTTACGGATACGGTTTTGCCAGGGATTCATGGTTTTACCAGGAAGTGAGCTGGAACAGCCCCGCGCGAATACAGATCTATTTTTTCAAGACCCTGATTCCCTTCTCCGGCTTGTTCCTGCTGTTACAGGGCGCCGCAGAAGTGGTTCGCTGCATCCTGTGCCTGCGGACCGGCGAGTGGCCGGCGCGCCTGCATGACATCGAAGAAACAGAGACGATGATGATGCATGAACGCGAAAGCGAAGCCGCGTGGAGGGCCGATAAATGACGGATCCTCAAGTCGCCATCTTAATGCTTTGCCTGTTCATCGTCATGGTGATGCTGGGGTTTCCCATCGCCTTTACCCTGATCGCCATGGGACTGGGCTTCGGCTATTACGCCTACGCCACGCCCGACCAGATGGACAACATCTTCGACAACCGCATCTTCGATCTTTTCGTGCAAAACACGTTCTCCGTCATGTCCAACGACGTACTGGTCGCGGTGCCGCTGTTCTTGTTTATGGGCTACGTGGTCGAACGTGCCAACATTGTCGACCGGCTGTTCTTCAGCCTGCAACTGGCCGCCCGCCACCTGCCCGCTTCCATGGCGGTGGCGGCGCTGGCCACCTGCGCCGTGTTTGCGACCGCCACCGGCATTATCGGTGCGGTCGTGACATTGATGGGGTTGCTGGCGCTCCCGGCGATGCTGAAGGCCGGCTATGACAAGAAGTTCGCCTCGGGCACGATCTGCGCCGGCGGCACCCTGGGCATTCTGATCCCCCCTAGCATCATGCTCATTGTTT
>JGI24023J19991_10003699_pt1 | contig 10666 bp, 10 predicted proteins | sample Cruoilmetagenom1_FD_19991 | JGI IMG/M metagenome (IMG submission 19991)
GTTGTGGGGACAGGGTAAAGCGTTGAAACTCCCGCTTTTCAAGGAAAAATTCGGACTCAGCGGCGGGGTCATTTCGGCGGTGGACCTGCTCAAGGGCATCGGCGTCTATGCCGGGCTCAGGACCATTGAGGTGAAAGGGGCCACCGGGTATCTGGATACCAACTATTCGGGAAAAGCAACAGAGGCGTTAGACGCTTTGAGTGAACTGGATTTCATGTTCGTGCACGTGGAAGCCCCTGATGAAGCCAGCCATGAGGGAAGCATTTCCAAAAAGATTCAAGCCATCGAGGCCTTTGATGAAAAAGTGGTGGGCAAGGTTCTTGAGGGGTTGGAAAAATTTGAAGATTACCGGATCATGGTGGCCGCTGATCATTTCACCCCCATCTCCTTGAAAACCCATACCAGTGACCCTACCCTGTTTGCATGGGCCGGCAAAGGGGAACTGGCTGCGGGAAAGGTTGGGGGCAGGTTCACAGAGCGCTTTGCCCAAGAATCAGGACTTCATTATAAGAAAGGCCAGGACTTGTTGCCTGTATTCTTAGGACAATCTCAATGATTCCGACCGAATCCCTTGACAGACGCAATGGTTTTAACCTATTTTCGGTAAAAAATTAAATCGAAGGAGAAAAAAGCATGAAAATACTGTTTTTCGGACCCAATGGAAGCGGAAAAGGTACCCAGGGCGCCATCGTCAAAGACAAGTATGGTATTCCTCATATCGAAACGGGCGTGATTTTCAGGGATAATATTTCCCGGGGGACCGACCTGGGCAAAGAAGCCAAGGGGTATATTGATCGGGGAGAACTGGTTCCCGACAGCATTACCATCCCCATGATCCTGGATCGCTTGAAGCAGGATGACTGCAAAGACGGCTGGCTCCTGGATGGGTTTCCACGGAACCTCACCCAGGCACAGGAGTTGGATAAAGCGCTCAAAGAGGCCGACATCACCCTGGATATCGTCATTGATATGAAACTGGATCGCCGGATTGCCAAAGACCGCATCATGGGTCGCAGGCTCTGCGTCAATGACAACAACCATCCCAACAATATTTTTATTGATGCCATCAAACCCGATGGCGATAAATGCCGGGTCTGCGGCGGAGACCTGAAAACCAGGGACGACGACCAGGATGCGGACGCCATTGATCAACGGCACAATATCTATTATGACACGGAAACGGGCACCACGGCCGGATTGCTGTTTTATAAAGAGGTTTCTGCCAAGAATAACGGTGTTCCCAAAATTGTGGATCTGGACGGAAAGAATGCTCTGCAGGAAGTATCCGCAGACTTGATGCGCAAATTGGACGCATAAAACCGGGCAGGCCCTGTAAAAACAAACAACTGTAAAAAAAAGAGGCCCACCGGAAGGGAGCCTCTTTTTTTATGGGACCATCCATGCGTCGACGAGTCGGAAGCCCGGAAACCTCGCCGGTAATACCTTGACACCGGTCGGCAGCTTCCATTATACTCTCTTGGATCTATTTGGCTTTAAATATGAGTCAGTTTCTAAAGATCAAGTTACGAAAAAAACCATTATGGAAAGGAGGTGAACCTGAATGAAGAAAAGTCGATGGTCTTTTTTGACCGCCGTTTTTGTTGGTGTGCTTTTTCTTTCCGCAGGTGTCTTGATTGCGGCCGATGTGCCGGTGGATGTTACGCTGGAAGGGAAGGAATACGCGAAGGACAAAAAAGGTCCGGTCAAATTTACCCACCAAAAACACACGGTGGACTATAAGATTGCCTGTGCGGACTGTCATCACAAGTACACGGATGGCAAAAACACTTGGAAGGAAGGCGACGACGTACAGAAATGCAGCGCATGTCACGACCCCAAAAAGAAAGAGGGGAAGGTCATGAAACTGCAAAACGCCTATCACCGGAACTGTAAGAATTGCCACAAAGCGCTCAAAAAGGAAGACAAAAAAGCAGGTCCTTTCAAGAAATGTAACGATTGTCATGCAAAGAAGTAAATGCGCCAACCCTCACGCACATAAGGGTTCTGTACAATTTAAAGCCGGCTTCCATAGGGAAGGCGGCTTTTTTTTCACGGCTGTTGTGCCTAAACAACCAACAGAAACAAACAAAAGCGCCGCAGTTCGACCTGAGGCCAAACGCTGCGGCGCTTTTTCTATTCTCTGTTCGGATGTAGACGTCTGTTATACTTCGGTTACGGTAATGGCTTCGTGCTCACATACTTCAATACAGCTCTCACAACCCAGGCACTCCTCGGCATTTACGGGTTCGGACTTTCCATCCACCATCTCGTAGACATCCACGGGACAGACTTCGATACACTCTTCACAACCTTCACATTTGTCTTTATCGACAACGACTTCATAACCCATTTGATGTAACCTCCTGATTTATATTGAGACACTTACATAAAAGAGAAAACTGAACCTTCAACCACCGCGGCTTAACTAACAGAGTCTCTATTCTGTGTCAAGCCTTTTTACCCTAAACACATTTGAAATCAAAAAAAGCATGATCGTCCTGCCATTTACAGGGCGCCTCATGCGGATGCTTCTTCCTTAATGGACACGGCAACCTTGTAGAGAATCGTCAGCACGAAGAATCCCACCGCCAGCACCCCAATGGTAATCAGTATTTCAAGAGTGGTAGGCCAGTAGGGAGTTACGGTTTCAAACATGTTGGGTGTAAATCCACCGATGATCAGTCCGAGTCCCTTATCGATCCAGGTGGCGATAATCACTGAAACACACGCCACCGCCAACGTATCCTGCTTACGACGCGTTGCCGGGATAATCAACAGAACCAGCGCCACCACAGCAAAACCGGTCGCCGTCCACATCCAGGGGGCCAATTGTCCATGTCCGTCCAATCCATGGAAAAGATACTCAAACGCATGCATATGCCCCGGGATCTGACTGTAAAAAGCCGTAAACAACTCAAGCAGGTAGAAAAACACATTGATAATCATGGCGTAGGCGATAATGCCGCCCAATGTCTGAAGCTGCTCCTTTCCGGGATCAAATTTGGAAACCTTCTTGACGATCAGGCACAACAGCACCAGCAGAGCGGGTCCGGCACAGAACGCGGAGGAAAGGAATCGCGCGGCCATGATGGCACTCATCCAGAAATGTCGTCCCGGAAGCCCGGCGTACAGAAATGCCGTCACAGTATGAATGGTGAAGGCCCATGGAATGGAAACATAGGCTAACACCTTGATCCACTTCTGATACTTGATCCCCTTTCTCTCAGCCGCCAGCACATTCCACCCTATGACAATATTCAGCAACAAGTAAACATTCAGCACAATCATATCCCAGAAAAGGATTGAATTGGGCGTCGGGTAAAGAATCACGTTCATGATCCTGACCGGATTCCCGAGATCCACAAATACAAACAGAAGACACATGAGGATAGCGGCAATGGCCAGAAATTCACCCAGAATGGTAATCCTGCCAAACGCTTTATAGTCATGCAGGTAATAGGGCAGAACCACCATCACACCCCCGGCGGCGATACCCACGAAGTAGGTGAGCTGCCCGATATAGAGTCCCCATGATACGTCTCTGCTCAAACCCGTAATCCGCAGGCCCTCAGAAAATTGATAGAGGTAACATCCAGCACCCACCCCAATCAAAACCAGCAGAAAAACGAGCCACGACCAATATCCTGTTGTTCCTTTTAGCGCCCTGTCAAGCATAACCTACCTCATATAATGTAAAATACGTTCGGCCCGGTACCCAAAGCGGGCTTCCTTCTTACGGAATAGTGGTCCCGAAGCAATTTCCTAACATTGGACTCGGGATTTGCAAGATCCCCAAAGTGCAACGCGTTGACTTTAATTTTATCACAGGCCTGCACGCATGCGGGAAGCTCGCCCTTGTCCACCAGTTCGGTGCAGAAATTACACTTTTCAACAACGCCCTTCGATCTTTCCGGATAGGCCTTATTGGTCGGATAATCAGGATTGAGGTTTTTGGGGGCCTTCCTGGGGTCACCCCAGTTAAAGCTTCTCGAACCATAGGGACACGCCGCCATACAGAACCGGCAGCCAATGCAGCGATGCATATCCATCTGAACAATGCCGTCGGATTCCCGCTTGAAGGTTGCTTGGGTGGGACACACCCGAACACACGGCGGGTTGAGACAATGGTTGCACATCAAGATAAAGGGTCTGCCCTCGACACCCTCGTCAACGAATTCGTTGGGATGATCCGGAAATACATGTTCATATTCGTCCTGCCAGATCCATTTGACGGCATGTTGCTCATCTCCCCAGTCCGGCACATTGTGCTCCCGATGGCAGGCTATCATACAATCTTTACAGGCCTTCTTGTCCTGTTGGGCCAGGCATTTCCGCATATCGATAACCATGGCCCAGCGTTTCCCCCGGGTCAGCGGGATGCCTGCGGTAGATGCCTCCAACTCCCCCGGGGCGAGGATGTCAATTGCCGCACTTCCCCCGAGACCGAACAGGGTGGCGTAGCCGGCGATTTTCAGGAATTCTCTTCTGTCTACCCCCATTACTTTTTCTCCTCCGGCGCAATATGACAATCCCAGCAATAAGGATCAACGCTCAAATAGTTGTGACATTGGTCACAGAATTTGGTTTTGTCCGAGTGACAATCCATACAGGTCACCTGCAGGCTCTTGTAATAAACTTTGCCGTCAGCTGCCTTGTAATAACGCTCTCCATCCCTCACGGCCGTATGTCGCCATTCATCCAGCATGGTAAAGTGTGATTCTCTCATATAGGCTTTCGGCGCCACACACACTTTTGCGGCCTTGGCTTTTTCCGTTAACTGCGGGTCAGGCGCTTTGGCGGAAGACCCCGCGTTATAGATAAAAGGGGACAGGAACAAACCGATACCAATAATCAGGCCAACAATAATCTTGCCTCCATCATACATCCTCTTCATCCTCCATTCCCGGCAGCGGTTCTCCACGCAAATCGGTGGTTCGTTTCTTCTCTCCATCCAGTATCAAGGCATTGGCCACCATCTCGTGCAGCCCGGTTACATCCATCCCCGGCACCCAGTAATCCATTAATGTCGGAAATACGGCCCGGTCAATGGCGCAGATACAGGCCAGCATGTTCACCCCGTACTTTTCATGAACATACTTCACGGCGTTGGCCCTGGGAAGACCGCCCCGCATCCGAAGCTCCATGTCTTCACCGGCATTGAGCCCCGAACCACTACCGCAGCAGAAGGTCTGCTCCCGAATGGTTTCGGGGGGCATTTCGTAGAAATTGTTGCAAACATTATTCAGTACGTATCGGGGTTCCTCAAGAAAGCCCATCCCCCTGGCCGTATTACAGGAGTCGTGAAACGTTACCTTGAGGTTATCATTTCTGCTGGGATCCAGTTTCAATTTATTGTGCTTGATAAGATCCGCCGTGAATTCCACCAGATGAATCATTTTGGTGGTTTTGGCGTTTTCAAAAACCGTCCCGGTGATGGGGGATTTGGGAACTTCCAAAAAGTCCGCCGGTCCGTTCCACGTATCCATGTATTGGTTCAAAACCCGCCACATGTGACCGCATTCACCGCCGATAATATATTTGACCCCCAGCCGCTCGGCCTCGTGGTACATTTTCGCATTAAGCCTTTTTGCCATTTCATGGGATGTGAAAAAGCCGAAATTGCCGCCCTCCGAGGCATAGGTACTCCAGGTAATATCAAGACCCATGTCTTTCAAATAATGGAACAGCATGAGATAGCCCATGGCCGTATAGGTCCCGGGGTCGGCAAAAACATCGCCGGAAGGCGTCAAAAAAAGAATCTCGGCGCCTTTCCGGTTGAAATCGGGCTCAACCCTGACACCCGTGACGTCTTCAATTTCATCCACAAAGAAGTCGATCATATCCACGAAGGCATGGGGTTGAATGCCCAGATGGTTCCCGGTGCGGTTGCAATTGGCCACAGGACCCGCAATCCAGTCAATGTTCAACCCGATAAGATTCGTCAATTCCCGACCCAGAATGGTCACCTCGGCCGTATCAATCCCATAGGGACAAAAAAGCGAACAACGGCGGCATTCACTACACTGGTAAAAATAGTACCACATTTCTTTGAGAGCATCCTCCGTCAACTCGCGCCCCCCGCCAAATTTTCCCAGGAGCTTGCCGCCGATGGTATGTTCCTTTCGGTATATGGACCTCAGGAGTTCAGCGCGCATCACCGGCATGTTTTTGGGATCACCCGACCCAATAAAGAAATGGCATTTGTCCGCGCAGGCACCGCACCGTACGCAGATATCCATGAAGATTTTCAAGGAACGATATTTATCCAACCGGTCCTTAAGTCCCTCTTTAAAAATACTCTTCCAGTTTTCCGGCAGATGCCAGTCATCCTCGGTGGGCTTCCAGTCTTTCGGGAAAGGCATTCCCACTGCTTTGGTATTTTTAGGATTGGCGCCGTAGCAGTAGATGCCCGGCTTGATCTCCGCTTTTTTGTTCATCCACCCCTGCTCAAAGAGGGGTCGATAATGATCAATTGTTGCAGTTTCTGTTGCTTTGGGGGTATCTGCCATGGTTACTCCTTTTCTCCTTTTTCGACTGTTTCGTCAGCCCCTTTGTCCACGGGCAAACCAGCCTCGATCATCACGTCTCTGAATTCATCCTCATATTCTTCGTAGGTGTGAAATTTGACGGGGTAATTCCAGGGGTTCACATGCCTGACAAATCGATTGTTGTTGGACAGATTCCTCGTAGGGCTTAGAAAAACGCCCGCAAAATGCATCAGCTTACTGAACGGAAAATAGGCGATCAGAACGCACAGTATGAAGAGATGGATATAAAAAATTACACCGATCCCGTCGGGTACAACGGGAGAAAATTTAAAAATTCCGATGACCAACTCCTTGACCTTGGTAATATCCACTCGCAGGAGGTAACGCATGAGCATGCCGGTGGTACCGAGGGACAAAATGAGGAAAAGCGGAAAATAATCGGCCGGGAGCGACAGATAGCGAATTTGGGAATAGAGAATCCTTCTGAGCAGCAGCCAGGTGACGGCCGCCATGAGCAGCATGTCGGTGATATAGACCCCGGGCAACCCGAAACCGTTAAAGGGCGCCGCACCCATCTGCATGAAACCGTCAAGGCTCTCCAGTACCATAACAAAACCGGGAATGGGCTCCATGAAAAAGCGGAAGTGCCTGAGAAAAATCACCAGGAATGAATAGTGGAACAGAATCGCGGCCAGCCAAAGCCACTTTTCCCACTCGTAGTTGATCCTGGGCGCCCCATCCACTTTGCTATACTCAAGACGCGTGTTTCGAAAAAGGGATCGAAACGTGAGAACTTCGAAAAGCATCCTCACCACCACACCGCCCGTACCTTTGGGATTGTCGATTGGGTTGCTCTTGATCCAGGGGAAAGACCATTGCTGGCCGGCCGTGGTGGGAATCCGGTAGGGAACCGGTGATCGTCCCCAACCCAGAACGCGCACGATGATGCCCACAATGAAGGTGGCCAGAGCTGCATATGGGATGACAACCCCGAAGAGGATCTTCAAATCCAATGCCCCCACACCAATCCAGGGGATCAAAACCACGACAAGCACCGCCAAGGATGAAAACACAAGACTCAGTACAAAATTCATAGACGATTACCTCTTTTCAAAAATCAAAAAACTGTCCCTGTATGGCCCGTTCAGATTCCAGGGCGATTACTCCGGAATCTCTTTAACGAGGTTTGCCCTCTCCAGCAATCGGCCATACTCATTTCTGACCTCGTTGACGCGAATGTCGTATAACTGTTGGCGACACTGCGAATAAACATCAAAAGCCAAGAGCGCGGCCGCATCAATCCTGTCTTCAAGCAGATGGAATTCGGAAAAGGCGCCTTCCCCGAGCGTTTCCCGCAGAATGCTCTTTAACTGCAAGACAAATCCGACGGCATGGGAAGGCTTGAAGTCCTGTACCGCCCTGATCCTGATAATCTTGTCAAGGGAGGAAAAAATCTTTTCCGTGTCCTCACCTTTAACCACTTCGTCGAAGAGCACCTCAACATCCTTGGTGATGATTGACCCCACCGGATTGGCGAACTGGCTCTTCTCCTTCTTGAGAAATTTCTGGGTTTCCTTCGGGTAGGTCTGGATAATGGCTTCCTGCCATTTTTTGATGATGATGGATCGANTTTCTGAAAGGATACCGTCTAAATTCATAATAAATATCGGTCACGCCCAGTGCGACACTTCCCCCAAGGTTTTAATTTAGGGGAACCTATACAAAATCCTGTTTTCATGTCAAGGAAAAAATGGTTGTTTTCACAATCACTGCTTGCAAAGACATCGTTTTCACAATAGGTTGACTCCATGAAACAGGANGGGAAAAAAGCAATTTTCGGATGGGCCATGTACGACTGGGCCAATTCAGCCTTTGCCACCACCGTTATGGCCGGTTTTTTTCCCGTGTTCTTTAAACAGTACTGGAGCCTCGGCGCTGATACCACTGTCAGCACGGCCCGGCTGGGCCTGGCTAATTCCATCGCCGGGATCGTGGTGGCAGTTGCCGCGCCTGTTCTGGGCGCCATTGCCGACAGGGGAAATACCCGCAAAAAATTTCTTCTGTTTTTTGCCGTTATGGGCATCCTCATGACCATGGGCCTATTTCTGGTGAGCCGGGGACACTGGCCCCTGGCGATACTGATTTACGTTCTGGCTACGGTGGGTTTTTCAGGAGGCAATATTTTTTATGATGCATTGATCACCGGTATTACGACCGATGATAAAATGGACATGGTTTCTTCCCTGGGGTTCTCTCTGGGATACCTGGGGGGCGGTCTTCTTTTTGCCCTGAATGTATGGATGACCCTGCAGCCGGCGGCCTTTGGTTTTTCAGGTGCGGGAGAAGCGGTCAGGTTCTCCTTCCTGATGGTCGGCATCTGGTGGGCGGTATTTTCCATTCCCATTTTTCTGTTTGTCCGGGAACCCGGGCAGAGGGCCGTCCGGGCAAGGGACGGCCATGCGGTCAAATCCGGATTCCGGCAACTCATCCATACCTTTCAGGAAGTCCGGCACCTGAAAACCATTTTCCTTTTTCTCCTGGCGTACTGGCTTTATATTGATGGGGTCAACACCGTTATTCGAATGGCTGTGGATTACGGTATCTCCATAGGATTTGAGACCCAGGACCTTATTTCGGCGCTTTTGATTACTCAATTTGTCGGGTTTCCCTCAGCCATCGGGTTCGGCTTTCTAGGCAGGAAATTCGGGACAAGGCCCGCCATTTTTCTGGCCATTGCCGTTTATCTATTTGTAACCATTTGGGCCGCTTTCATGAAAAGCAGTATGGAGTTTTATGTGCTGGCTGTTGTCGTGGGGCTGGTTCAGGGGGGCATTCAGGCGCTAAGCCGTTCCTATTATACCCGGCTTATCCCTGTGGACAAATCCGCCGAGTACTTTGGCTTCTACAACATGGTGGGCAAGTTCTCAGCCATCATCGGCCCTGTTTTAATGGGCGGTACGGGACTTTTCGTCAGGTTTTTGGGATATAGCAGCCATACGGCTTCCAGGATCAGCATTGCCTCCGTGGCTGTTTTCTTCATCGCCGGCGGCATTCTTTTTTACTTTGTCAGGGAGGAGCGAGGAAAAAAGGATTTGAGATATCTTTCAAAAAGAGTTGACGGTTGACAGTTACCGGTTTTCCACCTGCACCCTGACAACCGCCCCCTGTGAACCATTATTCCCCCAAAGCCCGTTGCATTCGTTTGATCATTTCACCACTCCTGACATATGCCTCGATTCGCAACGGTTTTTCTTCGTCTCCCTTTCCGTTGATAAACAGAACCGTCGGCACCCCTCGAATATGGTATTGTTTTTGAAGGACCGCCTGCTGTGGATGTCGTTTTGTCAAATCCACCCTGAGCATCACAAACTGCTCACCCAGCTTCAAAACTTCAGGGTTTGTAAACACATCCTTTTCCAGCGCGCGGCAGGGACTGCACCAGTCCGCATAGAAATCGAGCATCACCGGTTTTCCGGCCTTGGTTGCGACAATCAAACGCTCCGGCGAATAAGGCTGCCATTGAACGCTGGGTCCATGGTGGCCGTCAAAAGGCGCAAACCAAAGGATGGCTGCCGCCAGAACCAGCACAACGCCCACGCCCTTCTTAATATAGGAGAAAGGCCGTTGATTTTTCCCTTCAGGGTCCAGAAACCCCAGGTGAAGGCCGGCCGCCGCCGTCACCAGTCCGAAAAGCATGGTCCTGGAAACGGTCCCGGGAATCACGGGCAGAAGCAGATACCCGGCCATGCCCACAAGGACCCATCCAAGGGCCTTGCGAATCCATATCATCCATGTCCCCGACATGGGCAGTTTATCCGCCGCCCCCGAAAAAACCGCCAGAACCGCCAGGGGAAGCCCCATACCGATGCTTAACACAAAGAAATATAGAAACCCCAGAAACGGGTCCCCTTTTTGTCCCACATAGGTTAGAAGGCCCAGGATAAACGGACCCAAACAGGGCGCCGCCACAATGCCCAGGGTCAAGCCCATGAAAAGGGTGCCGAAATATCCGCCGAAATTTTTGGCAGCCATGTTTGTCAGGCCCGCAGGGATGCGCAATTCCCAGAAACCGAAAAAACTGAATGCCAATGCAATAAGGATCGCTGCCACCACCATAAGCACAATGGGACTCTGGAGTGCGGAACCCAGCATGCCCCCCGAAAAGGCGGCGGTGACCC
>JGI24023J19991_10003700_pt1 | contig 10663 bp, 8 predicted proteins | sample Cruoilmetagenom1_FD_19991 | JGI IMG/M metagenome (IMG submission 19991)
TTTTGATCTCAACACCACATCAAAACCACCCCAGATGCTTCCCTTGTCCTCTTTTTCCTGAACATTCCCAGCCCCTTTTCTCCGCGCCCGGGTCAATGCCGCGCCACCCTTCCGGTTGGCATTAGCAAACAACCATACCCCCAGCAGCAACGCCCCGCAGCCCACAAAAATGAGGTTTTTAGAGCCAATAACGGATGCCAGCTCCGAGGTCAGAACGCTGGCCACGATACCACCGATGGAACACGCGCCAGCCAGAAATCCATAGAGGATCTTCGCCCGCTTTTCCGAGAATGTGGTGTCACAAAAAGTCCACAATTGCTCAATAAGGATGACCACATAGATGTCTTTAACAATAAAGGCCATCAGGGAGAATCCCCTGTTTTGCGCTGAAAAATAGAAATAGAACAGGAGAAAAAAAGCGACCGCCAGGAAATTGCTCACCGCAAAAAGCCAGGAGGGTCTAGCGGAAACCACGAATTTATTGTAAACCCAGACCACCGCAGCCGTGGCTAAAGCCGATATGATCCAGACATGCGGCATTCTGGAAGCCCCCCATGATGACAGGAAGAGAGACTCGCAGACGGGGCGGATAAAACTGTAGCTGAACAACACCAGAAAGAAGCAGCCGAAAAGCGGCAGAAAAAGGCCTTTGTTTTCTCCGGTTGCTGCGAGAAAATTTTCAAGCAATCGTTTTATGGGCGCCATTTTCAATCCTCAAAAATAACCATCCCGCCATGGGGAAAAATGGCGGGATGGTCAGGAGAAAAATGAGTGGAGCGTTGGGTTAGCGATTCAGTTTCCCACATCACGTAATAATGATTTGAAACCTGCTTGCTCAAAATGATGATCCGTTGTCAGTACATCAGTCAACTTACGGTCTTTCATCACGACAAAGGAGATACAATCTGGATCTAGGGAACGTTCGTCAGATTATAAGTTACTCAAAGGCTTTCGGTTCTTTTTCTACAATTTGGAAGTCTTCTCTGCAACTCCATATGAGTTTTGCGTGGCATATAAACTTATAATCTGAAGCACGTCCCCTTTTACGCTGGTTCGGCATTATATTACGATTATGCGGCTACAGCTTCAAAAGTTACATTCAAAGGTTCTGTCTTGGATAGAGAGTAATTTAATTTTTCAAATCCAATCACTTGTCCTGATTTATTTTTCATCAAAACTACTTCGTCACCAGTTTCTTCACATATATACTCATTCTGTGAATCGCCAAACCAGACAGTTAGGGTATTACCCTCTTTATCATAATATACTTTTACTTGAGCCATATCCGTTCTCCTTCTTTAATAGCATCAGTTGGATAAGTCGTAATCAAAAATCCATCGCCATTAAGTCGTCTTGCAATAGCACATATCCAACGTTTACGCTGTTCCAATTTGTAGAATAGATATACATTGAAATCGCTTTTACTCCGCCTGATTTCATCAGGATTTTTAAGAACTTCTTTTACCAGTTGTTCTTGTCCACTTATCACGGGATGTTTTACCGTTACTATCAATTTCCAATAAGGGACAGTTACCCTTACATGAAATCCAATAGGAGTAAAAATTTCAAAAAATAATTCATATTCAGACATATTGCTCTGCATTTCGCATTACATTAAGTGTTATTAATAATGTGCCTTGCCCAACCACTGATTATCAGGTACTTTTGCTTTGATAACAATCAAAAAAGAGTATTATCAGATCATTTCCGCTGCCACAAGATTGGCAAAAATATTGATTTGACAATCAATCAAATCAATATTATCAGAGCAAAATATCAGAGTTTACAGCAATCAGATATTCAATATCACAAAGAATTCACGCCATCAAAAACCAGCAATATGATTTACGTATCAGTAACTGCCCTCAAAACTATTCAGATGAAAGATAGAGACATAACAANTAATAGTGTTTTTTCTGTATATCTCGTCACNCAGAATGCTCAGGTTTACCGNAAGATATCGAACAGTTTTATGCAAGAGCAAGAACCTAANAGCTAATGGCTAAAAGCTAAAATGAATCACGGCTGCCACTTCACTTTTTCATCGAGGGAAAACGGCTGGTTTTCTTTCTCTTTAAAGCCTTTGTCCAGTGCTGCAAGCGCCGGAAGATTCCTAAGATCGCTGTTTCCCACAAAGGGTCGGGTTTGAAAAAGATAGAGTTTGCCGCCCATAAAGCCATATTCAATATCCCAGGGCAACAAATCGCCGCCAGTGCCTTTTTCAGGGGTGAACTCTCTTTTGATCTTCTCAGCGGATGCCACCAGAGCGCTGAGCTCCTTTTCCGTCAACACCCGCTCCGCGCCGGTGGCGGGCACCATCCGGCTCCCGCCCTTCCCTTCGAGGATAAGCATCCGGCGGGTGGTCGACTTGAACTGGTTTAATAATACGGTCTCGTTGGGACTGTACAGCAGGGTTTCAGCAGGAGACCCGTCTACCGTGCCGCCTACCCCTTCCGCCGTAGCAATGGTCATTTTGGTGGAATCCCCGGTGTCCACATCCGCCGTAATCAATACACCGGATTTCTCGGATGGCACCGATTCCAGCACAACAATGGACGGAAATACCAGGTTCGGATCACTTATGACCGTCTGGCGCCATGAAAATGACCGATAGGTAAATGGAGAAGCCCACACCCTTTTGACGCCTTTCAGTACGTCTGAAAAAGCCATAAGGTTGAAAATAGTCAAATTAAGACCGGCACCGTTAAAATTGGGCATATCTTCCACATTGGTGTCGGAACGTACAAAAACACCGCGCAACCGTTCCTTTTCAGGGCCTGCGAAAAGACCCTCAGCCGCAAGCGATTCTCGAAGATCCTTCACAAAGGACGGGTCCAGGGAAATTTTCCCAATGGAATACCGAATAACATCCAACCTCGGTCCGATCCATTGGGCCAACTGTTCGGACGACATTTTAGGATCCTTGAGCAATTGATTGAAGAAGGTATCATAAGTACGCCGCACAAATCCCGCCAGGGGCTCGCCTGCCTTGGCAATCCCCTTACCTTTAAGATTCTTGGGAAGAACCACTCTGGCTTTTTGAAAATGGGCGTTATAGATGCCGAAGGGGATTACCACCCCTCGGGCCACATTTTGTGGAAAATGGTATTTCAATTCCCCCAAAAAAGCTGCCTTGGGCCCGCACACAACACCCGAATCCTTTCGCCTGAGATCATCCAGACCCAGGACCTTGGTTTCTTTGAGGTTCAGTCTTTCGGCATCTATGGCCAGTTTGCCGGACTGCCCTTTGATATCCGCATCATTTGTCCGTTTAACGTTTTTTTCATATTCCGCCAGGATTATTTTGTCCACCTGATCCATCTTGCCGGCTTCTTTTAGAATGATCCGGCCCACCGGTGTAACCGCATAGAAAAGGGGCTTTCCCTTAACCGGGGCCAACTGCCTGTACAGCGCATCCAGGAACACCGCATTTGGAACGCCAAGAGCACGCGCCAGCAACTGCACATGGGACACCACGTTTCCCTCATCTTTGGTAATAATGCCTGCCACGGGCTCAAGCTCCGCGTTGGTGGTCTCAAGGGCCAGGATATTGTCACGGGTGTAGCGCGGACCATCAAAAAAAGCCAGCGGTCCCAGAGCCAGCCCCGGATTCAACGCTCTGACGCCTTCAATAACGGTCTTTCCCAGAATGTGATGCTCCAAACCCAGCTTGGTTAACAAATGGCCACGCAGGGATTTTAAGATGGTAGCATAACTCATTAGGGGGGAGGACCGAATGATGTCGTCGTTAATCCACTGAACTTCCGGAAAAAGATACACCCAGGGCTCCCACACGTCTGAAAATGCCGTCCGGATGGAAGCCTGAGCCCATTCTACGGCAAGATTGGCGCGATTGAGGGACCGATTTGCATCCCCTAATGTCAAACCTTTTTTATTGAGCAGTTTATTCAAGGATAAAATGCCCGACTCATATTCCCGGTGACTCATGAGTCCGGCGCCGTAACTGCCGGCCAGCATATCCTTTAGAATATCTATCAGTTCCCTGGCCGTCCAATCCCGATCCAGAGCCATGAGTCGGTTGGCGGTCATGAAGAGGAGTAAGTTAGCGGATACATTGAGGTTAATCAAAGTGACAGCTTCTTCCGGTTTAATTTCTTTGGCTGCTACTGTCTCCCGAGATACCACCACCAGGTCCCCCAGACTATGGAGCAGTCTCAGGGGTGCATTCTTGGGAATATTCAATATGCTCTTGATCAAATCTTGAATGCCTTTATCCGATATCTCCGACAGATATCCTTTCAACTGGCTTTGGTCCACGTAGGTCAAGCTTCTGATCAATTCAATCAAGCGTGTGTAATTTTTAGCGTTTTTCCGGTCCTGGGGATGTTTTTTCTGGAAATCTTCAATGAGCGGAATCAACCCTGGCGACAGGCGGTTGTGAACCAGATCTTTTACCGGTTTAAAGGGTTTGTAACTGCGGTAGATGACCAGGGACAGGTTCCTGATGTCGGTGACCTGACTCAAGTCACATTTGCAGAAGAAACGTCTTTGCAATTCATATTGCAGCAGGTAATCATGAAAATCATTCCAGTCGGCAAGGGCATAATACTTGGCAAAAAACAGGGGCGCATATTTAACTTCAAACTCGGTGCCGGAGATCCCCCCGTATGCGCGAGCCATGGTCAATTTGGAATCCGGATGGGTTTCCATGTAATATTTTTCCAGAATAAACCCTTTGACCAGGCGATGGTGATCCGGGTTGTCATCCCATAAAAACACCTCATTTGAGAAAATATTCCCCACATAAACCCCGTGCTGAGCGAGGGTTTTGGCGAACTTGTTCCGGTAAGCCGAACAGAATAGCTGTCCCACCCCCTCCAGTTCCCGGCAGGGATTGGCTCGAACCCGCATGTTCTTGTCGGCCACCCGCGCGAGCTTCCCGTTGGTACAGGTGCAGGTGTTCATAGTAAAAGGACCTTTTCTTTTAGCCAGAATCGTTTTATAAGCTCCCTTTAGTGCATTTTTATCCTTGGAAGGAAGCTCGGCCCATCCAAGATCACCCAAAAACAGTACACACAACGGTATCAGCGCCCACCATAATTTTTTCATTGATCACCCTCTTAAAAAGGATATAGACTTTAACCGTCAATGAATCCCCAAATAGCAACCGGACTATAACATTGACCCTATTCCATTGCAACTCCAACAAAGGCCTTCGAAAAATGACATTTACACCGACGAGAAGTCGAAAAATCGCACTATCCATCGGGCTTCTACTGATCATACTCCTTACTTTTTCACATGCGTACGGCGGCTCCCCGAAACATACCCCATCAAAAGCCCCACCGCTTCATCACCTCACGGTCCTTTTCACCAACGACTTTCACGGGCATCCGGTCAAATTTTCTAGTCTTTCCGTTCCGGATGTGGGCGGCCTTCCTGCCCGTGCCACACTCGTAAAAGAAATCAGACGTAAGCATCAAAACGTGCTGCTTCTGGATGCGGGGGACCTNAACACCGGGCAATCGGTATCCAATTTTTTCAAGGCAAAACCGGATATCCTGGGATATAANTNCATGGGGTATGATGCAATGGTTCTGGGGAACCATGAATTTGACAANCCCATCCATGTTCTCAGGGAACAGATGGACCTGGCAAAGTTTCCCTTCCTTTCCGCCAATGTGAAGACAAAANACGGTGATTACCTGGCGATCCCTTACATTATTAAGCAGTTCAGCGGCTTTACGGTTGCCATTTTCGGGCTCACCACAGCAGAGACGAAGATTACCGGAAACCCCGACCATATCAAAGATCTTATCTTTGAAGATGAAATTGAAGTGGCGAAACAACTGGTGCCATATCTCAAAAAACGCGCGGATGTGATCATTGCCCTCACCCATCTGGGGATTTATGAAGGCATGAAGCGGGGCTCCAAACGGTTGGCCACCCGGGTCAGTGGAATTGATCTGATCGTTGACGGCAATACGGATACAAAACTGGAGGCCCCCCTAATTATCATTGATCCGGATTCCACGCATCAAACTTTGATCGTTCAGGCGTGGCACTGGGGGCTCGTCCTGGGAAAAATCGACCTGGGGATCCGGGACAAAAGGGTTGTTGACTTCAATATGGAACTGATCCCCATCAACCTGAAACGGATCGTCAAAAAACCGGACGGTAAAAAGGCCTTTCATTTTATTGGAAAGCCAATTAAAGAAGATCCCGAACTTCTGGCATTGCTTCAACCCTACGCGGACAAAGTGGATCGACTTCTGGATAAAACCATCGGGTATGCCGAAGCGCCCTTTGAAAGTGATGATGGAAGATACCGGGAGACGGCCCTGGGAGATCTGGTTGCTGATGCCATGCGCTGGTATTTTAGGCGTTTCAACCCCGATTTTTCTTTGACCAACAGCGGCGCCATTCGGGCCGGCATTTCCGAAGGACCACTGACCTTGAAATCGATTTACAACATCCTTCCCTTTGACAGCTCTGTGGTTTTTCTGAAGTTGACGGGCGCCCGAGTTCAAACCCTTTTTGATTACATAGGAACCATTCAACCCGGTGAAGGCGCTTTCCCACAGGTCTCCGGCGGCATTCGTTTCACCATGAACCCAAAGAAAAAAATCTGCGAGAACATCCTTATTAACGGCAGCCCCATTGATCCCGGTAAATCATACGGGATCGTAACGAATTCATATCTGGCAAAGGGAGGAGACGGCTATGGTGCATTTCTTAAAGCCATCGACCCGTTTGATTCATCCATCTTCCAAAGAGACGTCCTGATTGCCTATATCAAGTATCTGGGCGGAAAGCTTGTACCGAAAGTCAAAGGCAGAATCACGATCAACCACTGAAAAAAGCTCATTTCAATCACAGAGGCGTTTTTATGACACATAATACCCCTCAAAAACCGACCGCTCCCGACATTCATCAGATTGAATTCTTTCGTCAGGGGATAGCCCTGCTGCCGGAACCTTCCGACAAACGGCCGGGGGTTGCGTTTTTCGTTCAAGGAAACGATTTTGAACTTACCCAGCGTTTCTGCACCTGCACCTTATCTAAAAACAGGACCTGCCGACATCTGAAGCGCCTCACGCAGACCTGCAAGAATACGAAGCAGAAATCCGGCCAAAAGCATTTTGATGATCGTTTTCGATCCAGCATCTGGTACCACCTGGCAGCCATTCTGGGAGAGGGGTGCGGTGAAACCCACAGGACAGTGACGCTTCAAACTCGAAAAAGCGGGGGCAAAAACATCATCAACGTGGTCGGTTCAAATGGTGCGACCCTGGTTCATTATCTTTCCGACGGCGCCGATCGCACCCGTTTTCTGGAACGTTGCACATCCAATACCCATGGTGAAAGCATTCCAAACCGAGCGTGGTCCTTTCACGGCTGGCCGTTATGACCCGGACCGTCAACGAAAAAAGCATGAACACCCGAGGGTTCAAAACCCGGAAACAGACCCTGGAAGAAGGTTTCTGGTTCAAATGCGCTTATCATGGATTTCGGGAATTCGGAGACGGAAGACCCCAAAACGGCGGCTGCATTTTTAAACCGGCTATTGCAGAAAAATCGGGGACATTCACGGTTACCTGCCTGGTACCCAACAATGCGCCCCTCATGCGGTGGATCATTCCCCGAAACAACGTCAAAAGCCTGCTTTCAGCACTTCAAGAGCTTCTGCCCAACCAACACGCTTTGGCCATCCATCCCATTCCCCTGAAGTCGATTTTCAAAATTACGCAGAATACGGAACTGGATCTGGAAATCAGGCCCCAAATCCAATGGATACAGNAAAATGGTGAAAGAAATTTTGTTGAAAACAAAGATCTTGAAAAATTCACATACGGGTCCCTGGTTTACATCAAGGAAATGGGNATCATGGCTCAATTGGAACAACCGGGAAGTTCCAGAAAATTCAATGCTCCTGAAAAAATGGTACTCAAAAAATCNCAGGTGCCCCTTTTTCTGGANGAGCATGAAGACGACATCAAGGACGGTCAATTTGTGGTGGACGACGCGGTCGAAGGGCTTAAAATCCTGAAAGACTTTGACCGCATCGAAATCAGGCCCGAATTTCTCGACCGGGATTGGTGCTGGTTGTCGCTCCAGTATGGCTTCGGAAACCAGACCATTTCCCTGTCTGAGATTCTGCAAACCAAAGCCGCAGGACAACGATACATCGGAAGCAAAGCCGGCTGGATAGACTGCACTTCGGACGCATTTCAAAGTTTGGAGGACATTGCGGAAAACATTCAAATCGACGATAGTTCGGGTACGCAAGAAAGAATTAAACTCTCTCGGCTGGATCTTTTCCGCCTGCAGGCACGGAACTGTGAATTTCTGGAAGTTGTGGGCAAAGACGAGCCGGCCAACCTGCTCAAAAAGATGCTTGCCCTCAAGCCGGTCGCCCCGATGCCCGAAATGGCGGGATTGCTCTCGACCCTGCGCGGCTACCAGGAACTGGGCGTGGAGTGGATTCACTTTCTGTATCAAAACGGGTTTGGGGGACTGCTTTGCGACGACATGGGTCTTGGAAAAACCCACGAGGTCATAGCCTTCATGGTGGGATTGCTGGAACAGGAAAAGATCCGAAAACCCTTTCTTGTGGTATGCCCCACAACGGTTCTGAGTCATTGGAACAACATCGTCCGCCGGTACGCTCCGGTTCTTAAACCGATCATCTATCATGGCATACAGAGAGATCTGGGGCAAGCCATGAACGATCACAGACTCATCCTGACCTCCTACGGCATCCTCAGACGAGATATCGCAGCATTGAAAACACTGGATTTTTCCATAGTTGTTTTTGATGAAATACAGAACCTGAAAAACACACAAACGCAAATTTACCAATCCGCCAAAATAATCCGTGCCGACATGAAACTGGGGGTCACCGGAACGCCCATCGAAAACCGTCTGAGCGAGCTGAAAGCCCTCATGGACCTGACGCTACCCGGTTACCTGGGAAAGGATGCGGCTTTTGAAACCCGTTATGTAAAGCCCATTGAAAACCATGGAAGTGAAGCGAAAAAGACGCAACTTGCGAACCTTATTTCGCCCTTTGCTCTGCGCCGCAAAAAAGAAACCGTACTTTTTGATCTCCCTGAAAAAATTGAAGATATCAGAACATGCACACTTTCGGAAGATCAGGTAAAACTGTATCGCGACGCCGTTTCCGCCAGGGGAAAGAACCTTTTAAAGAGCCTAAAACAGGAAGAAAAAGCCGTTCCCTACATCCACATCTTTGCCCTCCTCAGCCTTCTGAAACAGATCTGCAACCATCCATCCCTAGTGGAAGGAAAAATCGACAATTATCAACGCTTGCAATCCGGAAAATGGGACCTCCTTAAAGAACTCCTTGAAGAGGGCCTGGACAGCGGGCAAAAGATCGTAATTTACAGTCAGTTCCTGGGAATGATCAACATCATGGGAAAACACCTGGCCGAAAAGGGCATTGACTTCGTAACGCTAACCGGGAAAACCGGGAACCGGGAAAAAATTATTGATCGGTTCAATCGGGATCCCTCGTGCCGTGTATTCGTGGGAAGCCTGATGGCCGGCGGCGTGGGCATCGATTTGGTGGCCGCTTCGGTGGTCATCCACTACGATCGATGGTGGAACGCCGCCAGGGAGGATCAGGCCACGGATCGCGTACACCGCATCGGCCAGAAAAGGGGTGTGCAGGTCTTCAAATTGGTAACGGAAGGAACCCTGGAAGAAAAAATCGCCGCCATTATTTCAAAAAAGCGAAACCTGATGGATGGTGTGATCGAAGAAAGTGACCCGGCCGCCATGAAAAGTTTCACCCGAGAAGAACTGATTGATTTGCTGGCTATCCCTCAACTTGAATCTTCCGAAGTCTTTTAAACAGCCCAAAGAAAACAGGCTATGAAGAGGAATCAACACTGTATGGGGTTGGGCCAATGTGAACCGTTCAATTAAAGCCGTTCATTAGAAAAGGTCACCCTGCCACAAGTTTTTTACGAAGACCGTGGCGGGCATTATTTCAATGTCGTCATTTGTTTTTCTGGTTTTATCTTCAATACAGACCATGATCCTTCTTTTAATAAGCGGATAATCATTGATAATTGAGCGTAATCCCTTGAGGTGGTGTGCCNATATCCGACTCACTGCCTTGACCTCAATGGCGATTTCCATATCGTTGACAATGNAATCAACCTCTGTCCCGCCCGCCAGACGCCAGTAACTGAGTTGAGCAAATCTTTCTTGATATTGGTTATAGGCGTGCAATTCATGTAAACACCAGTTCTCAAAAGCTTTACCGAATAGTTCAGAGCCTGGTTGTAAAACTCCCCGGCGAGCGAGGATATTGACTACTCCGACATCGGCAAAGTAGAATTTGGGCGCTGCACTTACCCTTCGTTTAGGTCTTTTACGGTAGCTCGGCAACCAACGGCCGAGAAGCGTATCTTCAAGGATTTGAAAGTATTGTTTTATGGTTTGGCTTGAGACACCACAATCTCTGGCAATGGTGGAAAAATTGACCGGTTCGCTGTCGGAGAAGGCAGCCATGTTGAGGAAGTCGGAGAAAACCGGGAGGTTACGTACCAGGCCTTCGGCTGCAATCTCTTCTTTAAGATAGTCGGCCACAAGGCGTGCAGCAATCGCTGAGGTTTGCTTGCACTGTAAATACGAGGAAGATAGCCATGGTTGAGAAGTCTAACCAGATCCG
>JGI24023J19991_10003702_pt1 | contig 10662 bp, 11 predicted proteins | sample Cruoilmetagenom1_FD_19991 | JGI IMG/M metagenome (IMG submission 19991)
GCCGCCAGACCATCGGCAATCTTTGTCTTACGCTCATCCAGTGCCGTCATGATGGGTGGCCACACGTATTTCATGCAGAACCATACAAAGAAGGCAAAGGTAATCGATTGACCTATGAGTGTCATATTAATATTCATAGTCGAACCTTCATGTTGCGTTTAGTGGATGTCGGGAGCTTACGCGGCAACCGCGAAAAGGACATACATGGCAATACCAACGGCAATCATTGGTACCGCGTCCACCAGACCCATAACGATGAAGAATTGCGTACGTAACATCGGGATCAGTTCAGGCTGACGAGCGGCGCCTTCGAGGAAACGACCGCCGAGTACACCGATACCCACAGCGGCACCCAGTGCGCCCAGACCCATCATTAAAGCGCCAGCGATATAAAGCAATGCTTGTTCCATTTTTGTCTCCTAAATGTAACTAAATTTAAAAAGTTAAAAGTTGAAAAGTTAAATAATAAATCTGCTGTTAGTGTTCACTATGAGCCATATCCATATAGACAATGGTCAACGTCATAAAGATGAATGCCTGCAGGGTAATGATAAGAATGTGGAAAATAGCCCAGCCCAGCTGCAGAAAACCGCCGAGTACGCCCATACCGATACTGGCACTGAACATGAGCGCAATCAGGATAAAGATCATTTCACCGGCATACATGTTGCCGAACAGTCGCAGGGCCAGTGAAATCGGCTTGGCAATCAGTGAGACAAACTCAAGAATAAAGTTAAACGGGATAAAGACGCCTTGCACAACCTTGTTCTTCGACTGAAACGGTTGCAGGGTCAGCTCACCGGTGAAGCCGCTTATGCCTTTAATCTTGATGCTGTAGAACAACATCAGGAAAAAGACCGACAGGGCCATGCCAAAGGTAGCATTGGGATCCGTGGTGGGAACCACTTTAAAATAAACATGATGTGGATCCGCGCCGAACAAGCTGGCACCAACCCAACCGGCCAGGCCAGGCAACCAGTCCACTGGCGCCAGATCCATCAGGTTCATGAGGAAGATCCAGATGAAGATGGTCAGGGCCAACGGTGCGACCAGACTGTTTTTCGAGGTAAACGACCCCCGTACGCTGGAGTCGATGAATTCCACGATCCATTCGGCAAAGTTCAATACACCACTGGGTTGACCACTGGTCGCTTGCCTGGCCGCCTTGCGAAAGACCCAAAGGAAGAATACGCCGAGAATAATCGACCAAAACATGGTATCGACATGGATCGCCCAGAAGCCCATTTCCTTGGCTTGCTCGGCGCTATGCGCCAGCCCCCAGTGTCCGTCAGGGTGCTGGCCAAACGTCATGTTTTGTAAATGGTGTTTAATGTACCCGGTAGAAGTTACTGTCTCGCTTGCCATTTTCTGTACAAACCCAAATTTTTATTAGAAAGCTGTTGTCGCGGGGCCCCTGATCAATTCAGGTCAAGCCCGATGCGGATGTATGGGGACAATAAAGTGTCCCAGGGTCCCGGCTACAAAACCGATGATCAGGGCCATCGGTTGCAGTTTCAGGCCAACCAGTCCGATGGCCAGTAGCGCAATCGTCAGAACAAGACGAAAAACGGCCGTTTTATAAAATTCGGCCACGCCGGGTACCGCATCCTGCCCGGTCGTCCCATTGGATATTCGGGTCACGACCGTGATACGCCATGCACTCATGAGAGTGGTGATGAGCGTAATGGCACCGCCATAAAACGCTGCCAGCGAAAATTCATTGCCCTGCTTCAGCTGGAAATAAACCACGCTGGTGATAACCAGCACAAACTGAACCAGGATCAACCTGTAAACGGCATGCCGCAGACTATGTAGTGTGAACGCCATATTCGGATTCAAATTCAGAAGGTGTGGCGATAAAGTCCCGGCATTAGGCTAACAAGCGGGCGCAAGTATATATATTCGGGCCCGCTGGATCAATTATCAAATAGGGATATAAGCAAGTTGATGGGTAGTTCGCTGCCGTTCGTAGCAGGATGGGTAAATTATTGTTCTATATAAGTATTTGCTAATTATTTAATATGATGGAGTATGCCGTCTAATTCCTCAAGGTTATTATAATTTATCACTAATTTCCCCTTACCCTTGGCCGTATGCTGGAATTGCACCCGGGCACCCAGTTTTTCCGACAATTGTTCCTGCAGCTGACGGGTATCGGGATCGAGGGTATTTTTGCTTGCTGAGGTAAAACCCGGCTCCTTGGGCTTGAGCATTTTACGCACCAGTTGCTCGGTTTCCCGCACCGACAGGCCCTTTGAAACCACTTGCCGGGCCGCCAGGGACTGTTGCGACAAATCCAGTGCCAGCAGGGCGCGGCCATGACCCATCTCCAGTTCACCTTTTTCTAACAGGCGTCGGGCTTCTTCCGATAGCGACAACAGACGCAACAAATTGCTGACGGCTGCGCGGGAACGGCCGACGGCTTCGGCGGCCTGGGAGTGAGTAAGCGCAAACTCATCGATCAGACGTTGCAGGGCCGTAGCCTCTTCGACGGGATTGAGATTTTCACGTTGGATATTCTCGATCAGGGCCATGGCCATGGCGGCCTGGTCAGGCACATCGCGAACCACCACCGGAATTTCGTGCAAGCCAGCCAGTTGGGTGGCGCGCCAGCGACGCTCCCCGGCAATAATTTCGAAGCGCCCGGGTTGTGCGGCTAAAGGGCGGACCACGATGGGTTGCACCACCCCTTGAGCCTTAATAGAATCGGCCAGCTCCTGCAGGGCGGTCGGCTCAAAATCCTGACGGGGTTGATAACGACCCCGTTGCAGTACATCGACCGGCAAGGTCTTGAAGGCACCTTTTTGTTCGGCAGCAGTGGGCGTGGGGGAGGTACTTGCATTACTGGCACCCAAAAGTGCATCCAGACCCCGGCCAAGCCCTGGTTTTTTCATCGACATTTGCGTTCCTTTACTCGCTTTGCTTAGGCGCTGGCGGCGGTTGTCATGTTTTCATGCCGCCGCAAGAGTTCACCGGCCAGGGCCAGATAGGCCAGGGCCCCGCGCGATGCCTTGTCGTATTTAATCACCGGCATGCCGTGACTGGGCGCCTCGGCCAAACGCACATTGCGCGGAATAATGGTGCGGTAGACTTGATCAGGAAAATGCACCAGCAACTGGCCCGACACATCATTGGCCAGATTATTGCGCGGGTCATACATGGTCCGCAGCAGGCCCTCGACCTTCAGCTCCGGGTTAACGGCCTGTTTGACCTTTTCCACGGTATCCAGCAGGGCAGACAGGCCTTCCAGTGCATAATATTCACACTGCATGGGAATCATTACCGAACGGGCCGCCACCAGGGCATTCAGGGTCAACATATTGAGCGAGGGCGGACAATCCACCAGGATATAATCATAGCGTTCGCGAACCACTTCCAGGGCATTGCGCAGACGGCTTTCCCGCTCCTGCATCTCAATCAGCGCCACTTCGGCGGCGGTCAGATCACCATTGGCGGGCAGCAAATCATAATCGGCATTGGCGGGACGAATCATGGCCTCATCGACCGTGGCTTCACCGAGCAGAACATTGCAGCTGGTCATATTGACCTGATGCTTTTCCACGCCGCTACCCATGGTGGCATTGCCCTGCGGATCCATATCCACCAGCAACACCCGGCGTTTGGTGGCCGAGAGCGACGCCGCCAGATTGATACAGGTCGTGGTCTTGCCCACGCCGCCCTTCTGATTTGCGATTGCGATAATCCTGCCCATACTGGCTCTCTCCGGAAAACGGTTATGGGCGCATCTAAAAAATAGTGGTTGTTAGATGTGCCCGGGTAATTATTGACCTTTATTCATAGCGGATGAGGACGATATGACGCTCGGCTTGCAAACCCGGTATAAATATTTTTTCAACGGATTCGCACGTAAAACCGGTCGGCCATCCCTCCATTTCATCTTCGGGATATTGCCCCTTCATCGCGATTACTCTGGTACCCGGTGCGCACAGGTGTTGAACCCGTTGCAGTAACTCCTTGATCCCCGCAAAGGCCCGTGCAATCACCACATCATAGGGATGAGCGGGCTTATATGTCTCTGCCCTCGACTGTACCACAGTCACATTCCGGATCCCTAGCTCCATCACAGCCTGGGTCACAAATCGGGTCTTTTTCGAGTTACTGTCGAGCAAGGTGAAGTGGTCATTTCCACATACCAGGGACAGGGGTATTCCCGGCAAACCCGGCCCGGTGCCGACATCGATAATTTCTCTACCTCGCACATACGGCAGGATCGCCAGGCTATCGAGCAGATGTTTGGTGACCATCTCCGTAGGATCCCGGATGGCGGTCAGATTGTAGGCCTTGTTCCATTTGGCCAGCAGTCGGATAAAGTGCAGGAGTTGCTGGTGTACGTCGGTGGGCAGCTCAAGACCCAGGGCCACCAGGCCCTGGGCCAGCTGTTGTTCAAGTTGTTCGTTCGGCACACACTGTTCGCTTACTTATCAATCGCCGCGTTGGTCATGTTATTCAGGGCGTTGGTCATTTTTTTCACGATCTCGTCCCGGTCCTTAATGCCATGTCGATCAGCAATATATTGCGGATCATTATAGGTCAGCCAGACCTGACCGCTCTCGTCTTTCCAGGCCAGAGCCTTCATGGGCAGGTCAATACCGGCCGTCTGGTTACTGGTGAAAAAATGGGTCCCCAGTTTGGGGTTACCGAATATAAGTAATTCTGTTGGACGCAGGGGAATGCCTGCCTTTTTGCCGCCCTTGTCATGGCTCCAGCGTTTGGCAATGGTGATGCCCTTGCTACGCAGGATCTTCTCCAGGCGACTGAGGGTTTTCTTTACGGAATAGGGGCTTTTCTTGCTGATCAGGCCATTGTCTGCCGCCCACACACTCGGTGCTGCGAATACCAGGGTCATGAATAAAACCAGAATGCGTGTCATTTGCCGTCTCCTTCGTTTATTTTTATGTGCATAAGGTGTTGCGCGTCAGGCGCTTTTTAGTTTTTTTGCGTGCGTGTGTTTTTTCAGGTGCACCAGCAAAAGCGAAGTCGCTGCCGGCGTCACGCCGGGAATCCTTGCCGCCTGACCAATTGTAGCAGGTCGGATGCGAATGAGTTTTTCCCTTACTTCCGTCGACAATCCAGAGACCTGATCATAATCGATCGTCTCAGGTAATGTCGTCCCCTCATGACGCCGTTGGCGGGCGATTTCATCCTGCTGCCGCTCGATATAACCGGAATACTTGGCCTGGATATCAATTTGCTCGGCCACCGCCGCATCGGCCACCGCTGGTCCCACATCCGGTAATTCTGTCAACCTGCGATAATCGACCTCGGGACGACGCAACAATTCCAGCGCTCGGGTTTCCCGCCCCAGGGGCTTACCGAGCATCCTGGTAATGGCTTCATCCATACCCTTACCCGGCCGCACCCAGATATCTCGCAGGCGTTGCTGTTCCTGAATAATGGCTTCGCGTTTTGTCTCGAAAGCCCGCCAACGCGCATCGTCCACCAGACCCAGTTCACGGCCCTTTTCCGTCAGACGCAGATCGGCATTATCCTCGCGCAGCATCAAACGGTATTCGGCCCGGCTGGTAAACATGCGATAGGGTTCCAGAGTACCGGAAGTGATCAGATCATCCACCAGCACCCCCAGATAGGCCTCATCCCGGCGGGGTGACCAGGCGTCTTTTTGCTGCACCTGCCGCGCGGCGTTCAAACCGGCCAACAGGCCTTGCGCCGCCGCCTCTTCATAGCCGGTGGTACCGTTGATCTGCCCGGCGAAAAACAGGCCGGGCATATGTTTGGTCTCCAGCGAGGCTTTCAAATCCCGTGGATCGAAAAAGTCATACTCGATGGCATAACCGGGACGGGTAATGTGCGCCCGCTCAAAGCCCTTGATGGACTGCACCAGCGCCAGCTGGATATCAAACGGCAGACTGGTGGAGATGCCATTGGGATAGATCTCGGTGGTGGTCAGGCCTTCCGGTTCGACGAAGATCTGATGCGAATTCCTGTCCGAAAAACGCATCACCTTGTCTTCTATTGACGGACAATAACGTGGCCCGACACCCTCGATCACCCCGCTATACATGGGCGAGCGATCCAGCCCGCCGCGAATGATATCGTGGGTCAGCTCGTTGGTATAGGTGATGTGACAAGCCACCTGCTGTGGGTGTTGTGCTGCCTTGCCCATGAAAGAAAATACGGGCGTCGGCTCATCACCGGGCTGGGCTTCCAGTACGCTGAAGTCGATGGTCTTGCTGTCGATGCGCGGCGGGGTGCCGGTCTTGAGGCGATCCACGTTGAACGGCAGCTCCCGCAGACGCCGGGAGAGGGCATTGGCAGGCGGGTCACCGGCCCGACCGCCCTGATAATTTTCCAGGCCGATATGGATGCGACCCCCCAGAAACGTCCCGACGGTCAACACCACAGCCGGCGCTGAAAACTTCAGGCCCATCTGGGTCACAACCCCGGTCACCCTTTGGTTGTCGACAATCAGGTCATCCACCGCCTGCTGGAACAGGGTCAGGTTCGGGGTGTTTTCCAGCTCGAATCGGACAGCCTGTTTGTACAGCGCCCGATCGGCCTGGGCACGGGTCGCCCGCACAGCGGGGCCTTTACTGGCATTGAGGATACGGAACTGGATACCACCCTGATCGGCCGCGCGGGCCATCAGACCACCCAGGGCATCGATCTCTTTGACCAAGTGACCCTTACCAATACCGCCGATGGCCGGGTTACAACTCATTTGTCCCAGGGTCTCGATGTTGTGGGTCAAAAGCAGGGTGTTACAGCCCATGCGGGCAGCCGCCAAGGCGGCCTCGGTCCCGGCGTGGCCTCCACCGACGACAATGACATCAAAACGATCCTGGAAAAACATCCTAACCTGCCTAAAACTCTGGAATAATCAGTCGCGCAATTAAGCGTAGGGGGGTATTTTATAGTCTGGTGAGTGTGGTGTAACCAATAAAATCAGCCAATGGAAAGCGGCTGTTTTTCAACCGTTTATTTGGGTTCGGGTTTGGCGTTGGGCAGGTTTTCGATAAGCAACTGGTCGCTGATAAATTCCACCATCGCGGCCTTGGCCTCTTCTTCCGTATTGAACGGGCCTTGTTCGGTACCTTTTCTGACCGAAAAGAACCACTCGCCCCCTACGTTGTATATCCGTTCCGTGCGAAACGGAACCTGACCATTTTCACCAAATCTGTTTGACTTCATATGACCTATTCTTTAATAAAAAACCAGTGCGCAGATCACAAGTCTAGCACCAGTGACATCAAGCTGCGGGATTCTAAATGACTCGGGCAGTTGACTGCAAAATTTTTTTTCGGCCGGGCCATTCACTTGCTTTCTTTTCATAAAGATATATCGGCCGGATAGTCACGGGACTTGACCTAATATGAGACGTCAAACACGATGATAGATAACCAGCGGAATGACTATAAAAAACCCGGTTTTTGATTTTAAAAAAAAGGCACTTCCCTGTGCCAAGCAACGCATAAAATCAAACTCAATACTCTGCAGTAAAAGCATATTCAAACTGCAGTTGTTCTTCAATGAACCCCCTCAGAGCCGGCCTGGCTTCCATTTCGTTGGTATACGGTCCCTGTTCTACCCCCGGCGAATGGCAAAAAGCCCGTCGCCACCATCCCGGAACAATCGTTCACTACGCTGCAGAACCCGTCCCTGTTCACCCTGTCAATTGACTCTCATCGTAGCTATCTCTTGTTTACCAGCTCACAACTCTTGATTTCATTTGCTTACTCCCTGGCAGCGCCTGAGAAGTATCTTATGTCAACTCCGACCCTCGCTTCTGTAGGTGATATCCGAAACCCGTGTAGGTAATGACCTACACCTCAATTCCCTGCAAACCGTGAATTTTGCCCATGAGTTGTTGACATTCCCGGCAAGAAAGGTTGAAATTTAGCCACTTTAATTTCAGGCCTTCAGCGGTTTGATTTATTCTATATTCCATTTATGCCAACGGCATATAATGCGTACACCAACTAAGGACGGGTTGAGACATGTTTGTTGAAGTCGATGAAAAAGAAGCCCTTACCGAACTGATCGATACATTTTATCGTGCGGCGGGCGAATCCGGCTGGCAGGGTCAGATCAATGACAGCGTCGCAAAAATCTTTATGCAAATGTTGCTCGAGGCCCAGCGCGGCCTGAAAGATTACTCCTGGTCGTTGATCCTCCCCGGGCACGAGGCCACGGTGAATTGGCTGATCTACCAAATCGATAATTTCACGATTGAAAAAATGGGCCGCATGAACCAGGAGGCCAGTTGTCTGGAATTCGCCATCGAAAAATGGGGTGACCGACTCCGTCTGGCTTCCAAGCACAACATCGTGTTGGATGACGATGATGATATCTGATTGACATTCATCGAATGTCCCCCTCCCCCCCGGTTTGACCAGACCGGGCCGGGGACACAATTCCTAAACAGGCCCGAATGTCAATATCGACGTCGATCCCTCTGCCACCTACAATGACTCGATATGTCGAACCAACTCAATCCCGCTCAAAAGGCCGCTGTCCGTTATCTGGATGGCCCCTTACTCGTCCTCGCCGGTGCCGGCAGCGGTAAAACCCGCGTCATTACCCAGAAGATCGCCTATCTGATCAGCGAATGTGATATCGATCCCCGTCATATCGCCGCAGTGACCTTTACCAACAAGGCCGCCCGGGAAATGAAAGAACGCGTCACCCAGCTACTCGGCAAAAAGAATATGAAGGGCCTGCGGGTATCCACCTTTCATACTCTGGGGCTGGGTATCATTCGCCACGAACTCAAAACCCTGGAAATGAAAAGCGGTTTTTCCATTTATGACAGCGCCGACAGCCTGGCCCTGATTAAAGAACTCATGCGCAAGGCCTTTGGTGATCACGACAATCAGGCCGAGCAAATGCAACGGCGTATCTCGGGCTGGAAGAATGCCTTTGTTCTGCCCGAACAAGCGGCTGAACGAGCGGAAAATGCCCACGACCATGCGGCGGCCCGCATGTATGAGGCCTATAACCATCACCTTCGCACCTATAACGCCGTCGACTTCGATGATCTGATCATGTTGCCGGTGATGTTGTTCCGGCAACATGCCGATGTCCTCGAAAAATGGCAAGGTCGCATTCGCTACCTGTTGGTAGACGAGTATCAGGACACCAATGCCACCCAGTACGAACTGGTCAAACAGCTGGTCGGGGTACGCGCGGCATTAACGGCCGTAGGCGATGACGATCAATCGATCTATTCCTGGCGCGGCGCCAACCCGGAAAACCTGGCCTTGCTAAATGAAGATTTTCCACAACTCAATGTCATCAAGCTGGAACAAAACTATCGTTCCAGTGGCCGTATATTAAAGGCCGCCAATGCCCTGATCGGTAATAACCCCCATGTGTTTGAAAAACGCTTGTGGAGTGACCTTGGCTATGGCGATCCCATCCGGGTAATTCGTTGCAAAAATGATGAGCAGGAGGCCGAACAGGTCGTGCATGAACTCATGCATCACCGTTTTAGCAAAAACAACAAGCACAAAGACTATGCGATTCTATATCGCGGTAATCATCAATCACGTTTGTTTGAACGCCTGTTACGCCAACACCAGATCCCCTACTACCTCAGCGGCGGGATTTCGTTTTTTGCCTATACCGAAATAAAAGACATCATGGCCTACCTGCGCCTATTGTCTAACCCCGATGATAACAACGCCTTCGTGCGCATCGTCAATACCCCGCGTCGCGAGGTCGGACCCGGCACCCTGGAAAAGCTGGCCAACTACAGCAATGAACGTGGCAACAGCCTGTTCACCTCCTGTTTTGAAATCGGCCTGCAACACCACATGAGTGATCGCGCCTACCAAAACCTCAATGCGTTTGCCAACTGGGTCGTCACCATGGCACACCATGCGGAAAACATTAACCCCATCGAGGCGGTGAAAACCCTGCTCAATGATATTCGTTATGAGACCTGGCTACTCGACACCTGCAAGGATGAGATCATCTCCACCCGCAAGATGGATAACGTCAGAGAACTCGTTACCTGGCTGGAACGCATGCACAAAAAGGCCCCCGAGGCGAGTCTGGCCGACCTGGTTAACAAAATGGCCCTGCTGGATATTCTCGATCGTGATGACGAAGAAAAGGGCGACTGCGTCAGCCTGATGACCCTGCACGCCGCCAAGGGACTTGAGTTCCCTCACGTCTTTCTGGTCGGCATGGAAGAAGAGTTGTTACCCCATCGCACCAGTATCGAAGAAGACAGCATCGAGGAAGAGCGACGTCTGGCCTATGTCGGCATCACTCGCGCGCAACGCACTCTCACCCTGTCACTCGCTGCACAACGTAAACGCTATGGTGACGCTACCGACTGTGAACCCAGTCGGTTCCTGCAGGAACTCCCGCAAGATGATCTGCAATGGATGGGGGCGGGCGTAGAGGTAAATAAAGAAGAACAGCACGAGCGGGGCATGTCACACCTTGCCGCCTTGCGTGGTATGTTGGTACCTGAAAGCTAATAAAACAGGCTGCAAAAGCAGCCTGTTTTGAAAATCTATCCACCACCAAGACGCCAAGGCACCAGGACAACATTTACAACGATGTTTATTGGTTACCCTGGTGTCTTGGTGGTTCAGTATTGTTATAGATTATTTACCCTGTGACACCATGTAATCAACGATTGCTTTGACGGTTGCATCGTTCAGGCCAACC
>JGI24023J19991_10003703_pt1 | contig 10662 bp, 10 predicted proteins | sample Cruoilmetagenom1_FD_19991 | JGI IMG/M metagenome (IMG submission 19991)
CGAACCGTATAACCAAGAACTTAAAGACGATTTTAAACTCGTAATAAAGTTTGGTAACGAGTATAACAATGATAATGAAGACATATTAATTGTACCTCATGGTGAATATGAAATTAATGTGTCACAATATATATATGAGCTTATCATTTTAGCGGTTCCAATTAAACGAACTCATCCTGGTATTGAAGACGGCACATTACAGTCAGATATACTTTCAAAATTAGAAGAATTAAGTCCTAGTGAGGACCATAAAACAAAATCATCTGAGGGTATTGATCCTCGTTGGAATAATTTAAAAAAACTATTAACGGATAAATAACATTTAAAATGGCACATCCAAAGCGTAAAATATCGAAAACAAGAAGAGATAAAAGAAGAACACACTATAAAGCTTCTGTACCTCAAATAGCAACTTGCCCAACAACTGGTGAGCCACACTTATACCATAGAGCTCATTGGCACGAAGGTAAACTATATTACAGAGGTCAAGTATTAATTGACAACTCTGTTGAAGAGGAAAACGTAGCATAAGTATTATGCATGCATACAAGAAAACGCTCCATTGTGAGCGTTTTTTTTGTTATTATTTTTTCAATAACGTAAAAACCACTTACTTTGCGTTAATATTTGCTGAAAAACGATGAAAATTGAATAAAACAGACCAGTTTTTATCAATTTTGCATACTTTTAATTATCTAAACCCTAAGAATGAGTAAAATCACAGCGGCAATTACGGCTGTCGGAGGCTATGTTCCAGACTTTGTTTTATCAAACAAGATACTAGAAACTATGGTTGAGACTAATGACGATTGGATTACTTCAAGAACAGGTATAAAGGAACGTAGAATTCTTAAGGAAGAAGGAAAAGGCACTTCCTTTTTAGCTATAAAAGCTGCAGAAAATTTAATTAAGAAAAAAGACTTAGATCCAAAAGAAATTGATTTGGTAATAGTCTGTACTGCAACACCAGATATGAAAGCGGCTTCTACAGCAGCCTACACAGCAACTCAAATTGGAGCTGTAAATGCATTTTCTTATGATTTAGAAGCAGCATGCTCTAGTTTTCTTTTTGGAATGTCAACAGCATCAGCTTATATTGAATCTGGTCGTTATAAAAAAATTCTTCTAATAGGTGCAGATAAAAATTCATCATTTATTAATTATAAAGATAGAGCAACTTGTATCATCTTTGGTGATGGAGCAGGAGCTGTGCTTTTTGAGCCAAACGAAGAGGGCTTAGGTCTCCAAGATGAGTTATTAAGAAGTAACGGAGAAGGAAGAGAATTTCTGCAGGCAACTTATGGTGGTTCTTCATACCCTATAAATGAAGATACTTTTAACGACGGAAAACACTACATTTTTCAAGATGGAAAAACAGTTTTTAAAAATGCAGTTTTTAATATGGCAGATGTTTCAGAAAAGATAATGAAAAGAAATCATCTTAATAATGATGATATTGCATGGTTGGCAGCCCATCAGGCAAACAAACGTATTATTGATGCAACTGCAAATAGAATAAATTTAGAAAAAGACAAAGTAATGATGAATATACAGAAGTATGGTAACACAACTTCTGCAACTTTGCCATTACTATTATTTGATTACGAATCACAACTAAAAAAAGATGATAAAATTATATTTGCTGCTTTTGGTGGTGGATTTACTTGGGGCTCAATTTATTTTAAATGGGCTTATAATTCCTAACAAAAACTAACTAAAAAAAATATCTAAAATTATGGATATAAAAGAAATTCAGAACTTAATAAAATTTGTAGCTAAATCTGGGGCAAGCGAGGTTAAGTTAGAAATGGATGATATTAAAATCACCATTAAAACAGGCTCAGAAAACGACACAACAATTGTACAACAAATGCCAATGCAGGCAGCTCCTGTAATGCATCATCAGATGCCAGTGCAACAAGCAGGAGCAGTACAAGAAACACCTATTGAACCAACAGCTGCTGTAGAAGATTCAAAATATATTACTATAAAATCACCAATAATTGGTACATTTTATCGTAAACCATCTCCAGACAAACCCGTTTTTGTTGAGGTTGGTACAGACATTAAGGAAGGTGATGTACTTTGTGTTATTGAGGCAATGAAACTATTCAACGAAATAGAATCAGAGATTACAGGTAAAATTGTAAAAGTTCTTATAGATGATTCGTCACCAGTAGAGTTTGATCAACCATTATTTTTGGTAGATCCATCATAATATAAATCCCAATTTTCAATTCCCAATTTTCAAAAAAACCTTTTGAGATTTGGTTTTTGAATATTGAAAATTTGAAGAATTTATGTTTAAAAAAATACTAATTGCTAATAGAGGGGAAATAGCGCTTCGTGTTATCCGAACATGTAAAGAGATGGGTATAAAAACCGTAGCGGTTTATTCTACTGCTGATGCTGAAAGTCTTCACGTTAAGTTTGCTGATGAAGCCGTATGTATTGGACCACCTTCAAGTAGTGAATCCTATCTTAAAATATCTAATATTATAGCAGCTGCAGAAATTACAAATGCAGATGCGATTCATCCTGGTTATGGTTTTTTGTCTGAAAACGCAAAATTTTCTAAAATTTGTGAAGAGCATGGTATTAAATTCATAGGCGCATCTGAAGAGATGATTGACCGAATGGGAGATAAAGCTAATGCTAAAGCAACAATGAAAGCTGCGGGAGTGCCATGTGTTCCTGGAAGTGAAGGAGTCATTGAAACTTTTGAAGATTGTAAAAAAGTAGCAAAAGAAACAGGTTATCCTGTAATGTTAAAAGCTTCTGCTGGTGGTGGTGGAAAAGGAATGCGTGCCGTTTGGAAACCAGAAGATCTTCAGAATGCATGGGAATCCGCGCGTTCAGAGTCTAAAGCTGCATTCGGAAATGATGATATGTATATGGAGAAGCTCATTGAAGAACCTCGCCATATCGAAATACAAATTGTAGGAGACTCTCGTGGTAAAGCATGTCATTTATCAGAACGTGATTGTTCTATTCAACGACGTCATCAAAAATTAACTGAAGAAGTACCTTCTCCATTTATGACTGATAAATTGAGAGATAAAATGGGTAAAGCTGCTGTAAAAGCCGCTGAGTATATTAAATATGAAGGTGCAGGAACTGTAGAATTCTTAGTAGATAAACATAGGGATTTCTTCTTTATGGAGATGAATACGCGTATCCAAGTAGAGCATCCTATTACCGAGCAAGTTATTGATTTTGATTTAATTAGAGAACAAATATTAGTTGCCGCTGGCGTACCAATTTCAGGTAAAAACTATACACCAAACCTACATTCCATAGAGTGTAGAATTAATGCTGAAGATCCGTTTAATGATTTTAGACCGTCACCAGGAGAAATCACAACATTACACGCTCCAGGAGGTCATGGTGTAAGATTAGATACGCATGTTTATGCTGGTTATACAATTCCTCCTAATTATGATTCAATGATAGCAAAATTGATTACAACGGCTCAAACTAGAGAAGAAGCTATTAATAAGATGAAACGTGCTTTAGACGAATTTGTCATTGAAGGCATAAAAACTACTATACCATTTCATAGACAATTAATGAATCACCCAGATTATTTAGCAGGTAATTATACCACTAAATTTATGGAAGACTTTGTCATACAAAAAGAGCTTGAAGATTAATAAAAAACCTAAACTGAGAAGTTTGGGTTTTTATTTGAGTATACTTTTTGGAAGCGTTCTGTTAGTAGTAATTCAAAAAGAGCTTATCACATTTTTTTATAATAAAATAAATACATTAACTTTATAGATTCTATAAATAATAAATTATGAATAATAATTACGCAATAAAAATCGCAACTATTGCAATTGCGTTTTTCTCTTTATCTGCTGTTTCGCAAAACTCAAATGGACTTTGGACTAGTGTTAATGAAACTAAAGCGAAACAATCCGAACAAATTTTAAGAAAAATAGAACTTAAGACAGAGAAATTTTTCCAATTAAATATTGAAGGGCTAAAAAACGCTTTACAAAATGTTGGGGACAGAGAAAATATAGGTAATACTATTATTTCGTTTCCTAATTCTGAAGGTAAACTAAATAAATTTAGAGTATTTGAAGCCTCAATGATGGAACCAGATCTTCAAACTCAGTTTCCTAATATCAGAACTTATGCTGGTCAAGGGATTGACAACCCTACAGAAATAATTAGATTTAGTATCACCCCAAAAGGTTTTCACGCCATGTTTTTGGGAACGTCAAATGGAACACAGTTTATTGATCCGTTTTCAGAAGAAGGAAACATCTATACGGTTTTCTCTAGGAAAAATTTAGAAGTTAGAAATTTTGATTTTGAATGTGGTGTTATTGAAGATCCGCTTTTAAATAGAGCTTACCAAGATGCGCCTATGGCACGTAACGCGGATGATGGGATGTTAAGAAATTATCGTCTTGCAGTTGCTTGTACAGGCGAATATGCGACTTTCCACGGAGGTACAATTGCTGGTGCACTAGCAGGAATAGTTGTAACTATAAATAGAGTTAATAGTGTTTACGAAAGAGATTTATCAGTAACAATGACTTTAGTTGCTAATAATACAAGTATAATTTTCACTGATGCGGTTAATGATCCTTTTAATAATGATAATGAAGTCATTTTAATCAATCAAAGTCAAAGTGTTATTAACAGTACTATTATGGCTGCTAATTATGATATTGGCCATACGTTTAGCACTGGAGCTGGTGGACTGGCCGCTCCTGGATTTACTTGCAATGATAATAATAAGGCAAGTGGTGTAACAGGAACAGCGCAACCAGTAGGAGATTCTTATGATATTGATTTTGTGGCACACGAGTTAGGTCATCAATTTGGTGCTCCTCATACTTTTAACGGAACTGTTGGTAATTGTAATGGAGGAAATAGATCATCTTCAAATGCTTATGAGCCTGGAAGCGGCTCAACCATAATGGCTTATGCTGGTATTTGTGGTTCTGATAATATTCAAAATAATAGTGATGCTTATTTTCACCAAAATAGTATTAACCGTATTTGGTCTCATATCTCAAGCACAGGTGTTTGTCCAGTAAATAGAACAGCTACAGGAAATATTGAACCAGTTGCAAATGCAGGCACTAATCATACAATTCCTCAAGGAACACCTTATAAACTAGATGGAAGTAGTTCAACTGATGTAGACGGAATGGCAACATTAACTTATACATGGGAACAATACGATTTAGGGCCAGCAGGATTGCCCACTGAAACAACTACTTCAGGACCATTAGTAAGATCATTTGAGGGCACATCAAACCCGGTTAGATATGTGCCAAGGCTTTCAGATATAATAGAGGATGGAGGTATATCAACAACGTGGGAAAAATTAGCAATGGTTAACCGAAATATTAATTATAGATTAACAGTTAGAGATAATGACGCTAGTGGTGGACAAACAGATTCTGATCAGATGACAATTACAAATGTTGTTGCGGCTGGACCTTTTATTGTAACATCACAAAATACAAATCAAATTGTTTGGACTCCTGGAGACACTGAAACAATAACTTGGAATGTTGCAGGTACAACAGGTAATGGAGTTAATGCTACAAATGTTAACATACTATTATCTACAGATGAAGGCTTAACATACGATATTGTTTTAGCCTCAAATGTGCCAAATGATGGCTCACATGTGATCACCGTTCCTAACGAAAGTGCTCCAAAATGTAGAATTATGGTTGAAGGTGCTGGAAATATCTTTTTTAATATTAATGATTCTTTCTTTGCTGTTGGTAATTATGTATATGAAAATGTGGATGTATGTGAAAACTATACATTTAATTTTGGAGGAATATCAGTACCAGAAAGCACCAATAATTATACTGGATATCCACTAAATGTACCAGCTTCTTTAACTCTGACAGATGCAAATATTACAGTAGATGTTACACACCCAAATAGTGGTGATTTAGCATATGGCTTTAGACATCCAGCTTATGCAGGCACTTTTCTTATTCGATTAGCGTCCCAATCTTGTTCAGGTAGCGCAAATCCAAATCTAGTTTTTGATGATGAGGGATCAGCTATCAATTGTGCTACTCTAAGTAATGGAGACAACGTTATTCCAGAAGATGCGTTATCTACCGTAGATGGCACAAATTCTCAAGGAACTTGGACATTTTTTATTTTTGATAATACAGTTAATAACACAACCAGTTCTATAAACTCTGTAATAATTGAAGTATGTGAAAATTCATCTGAAGCAGTATTATCTGTTCAAGAAAGCGAGTTAGATAATCTAAGCATTTATCCAAATCCTAATAACGGTGAATTCAATATTGGCTTTAATCCAAAATCTGGTGAGGCTATTATCATTGATGTTTATGATATTAGAGGACGATCAATCTATACTAAAAGTTTTAATAGCGTAAGTAGATTTGAAGAAGCTATTCAACTTAATAACGCGCAATCTGGAGTCTATTTGTTAACCATTTCTGATGGAGCACAAAAAGTGACTAAGAAAATAATAGTAGAATAAGAATTTAATTTATATTTTAAAAGCTCCTAATTTAGGAGCTTTTTTTATGCTATGAATTTATCATATTGGGAAATAAAAACGTGGTTATCTAACATTGATTATACAATTGTTGGAAGCGGAATTGTAGGTCTTAATTGCGCTTTACAATTAAAGCAACGTTTCCCAAAATCAAAGATTTTAATTCTTGAAAAAGGAACTCTTCCGCAAGGAGCGAGTACTAAAAATGCTGGTTTTGCTTGCTTTGGAAGTTTAAGTGAGATTATCGACGATTTAAAACACCATTCCGAAGAAGACGTTTTAGAGTTGATCAGAAAGCGAATAAACGGTCTTCAAATACTCCGAGAAACACTGGGTGATACGATTATCGATTATCAAAATTTAGGTGGTTATGAATTGTTTTTAGAATCTGATGAAGCACTTTATAATTTATGCTTAAATAAGCAAGACGAAATCAATCAACTTTTGTATCCTATTTTTAATGCTGATGTATTTTCTTTTAAAGAGAATAGCTTCGGTTTTGAAAACATAAAGTCCCATTACAGTTTTAATCCTTTTGAGGGGCAAATTGACACAGGTAAAATGATGGAGGCTTTATTAGGTAAAGCTCAATCTTTGGGAATAAAAATATTAAATAACACAACTGTTGAAGCATTTTCCGAAGATTCAAATTTTGTAAAAATTAAAACCAATCATTTCAATCTTACAACAAAGATGCTTTTTATTGCTACCAACGGATTTGCCAAACAACTTGATATTCCTAAAGTCAAGCCAGCCAGAGCACAAGTTTTAATTACAAAACCTATAGATAATTTACATATTAAAGGCACGTTTCATTTAGATGAAGGCTATTATTATTTCAGAAACATAGACAATAGAATATTGCTTGGAGGTGGACGTAATCTCGATTTTAAAACCGAAGAAACTACAGATTTCGGACAAACAGAAATTATCCAAAATAAACTAGAAGAACTTTTAAAAACGAGCATTTTACCAAATACAAAGTTTGAAATTGAGCATAGATGGTCTGGAATTATGGGAGTTGGTCAACAGAAAAAAGCGATTGTGAAACAACTATCAAATCATGTATTTTGCGGAGTTCGTTTAGGTGGAATGGGAATCGCTATTGGTAGTTTGGTTGGTAAAGAATTAGCAGATTTAGTAGAATGAGTATAAAACAACAATTACATAATAAGTGTCATGATTTTTTAAATCAGCGCTTAGAAGTTGTGCAAAATACAATTTCAGATATTCAAAATTCATTACAATCTGAAACCAAAAGTAGTGCAGGAGATAAGCATGAAACAGGCAGAGCAATGTTACAGTTAGAACGTGAAAAAGCGGGACATCAATTAGTTCAAATTGAAAAGCAAAAAGAAATTCTTCAAAAAATAAATGTAGAATCAAAACATCAAAAAGTCGTTCTAGGAAGTGTGGTAAAAACTTCAGGTTCAAATTATTTTATCGCCATAAGTGCTGGCGAAATTGAAGTAGAAAACTCTAAATATTATGCGATATCTTCTGCTACACCAATTGCACAATTATTGTCTTTAAAATATAAAGGTGATTTTGTTCAGTTTCGAGAAAAGTATTTTAAAATCACAGACATACACTAGAAAAATGTTAAAACACGTTTACTCTTTCTCAATTCTGTATTAACTTCACAAAACAAATTTAAATTATGAGAATTAGATTAAGTTTATTTTTTATCACTTTTTTTTCAATAGTTGCTTTCGCTCAGAATGCGTCTAAAGTAAATTTTGGTATAAAAAACTTAGGTATTACTGTAGATGGTTATTTTAAAACATTTACCATTGAAACCAATTTAGATTCCAACAAGAAACTTATAAGTATTTCAGGAAAAGTTAACGTAAAATCTATACGAACAGGAATTGAAAGTAGAGATGAACACCTGTTGGAGGAAGATTATTTTAACACTAATAAGCATGAGTTTATTATTCTAAAAAGTACTGCAATTAATAAAAAGTTAGATAACCACTATTTAGTTGATATTGATTTAACAATAAAAGGAAAAACAAAATCAATGACCATTCCTATTTTGGTTACAGAACAATCTGAAAATTTAATAATAACGTCAGACTTTAAAATTAACCGTAGAGATTTCAACGTTGGTGGCAGTAGTTTTGTAATGAGTAATACCGTAAAAATAAGTGTGGTACATTATCAAAATTTGTAAATGACGAATCAAAATTTTGATGCGATTATAATTGGTGGTGGATTAGCAGGATTAACAAGCGCTATTCATTTAGCAAAAATAAAATTTAAAGTTTTACTAATTGAAAAAAATTCTTACCCAAAACATAAAGTCTGCGGTGAATATGTATCTAATGAAGTATTGCCATATCTAAATCACCTTGGCTTTAATCCCTTTGAATTTGGTGCAAAAAAAATTTTAAATTTTGAATTAACCACACACAACAATAAAAGTATAAAAGCAAATTTGCCATTGGGTGGTTTTGGGATGAGCAGATATGAAATGGATTTTCAACTCTATCAATTAGCTTTAAAAAATGGTGTTAAAGTGCTTCAAGATTCAGTGATAGGTGTTACATATGAAAGCAATAATTTTCAAGTGGAAACCAAATCAAATAAACTGTTTCAATCTAGAGTTGTAATTGGAGCTTATGGAAAACGTTCAAATTTAGATGTTCACTTCAATCGAAAATTCATTAAAAAGAAGTCTCCATATTTAGCGGTGAAAATACATGTTTCAGGAAATTTTCCTGAAGATAAAGTTGCCCTTCATAATTTTAAAGGTGGTTATTGTGGAGTTTCAAAAGTTGAAAACAATCATATCAATTTATGCTATATCACAGATTTTAAAGCCTTCAAGAAATATAAAGATATTGATGCATTTCAAGAAGAAGTACTTTTTAAGAATTCAGCTTTAAAAACCATATTTAAAAACTCAAAACCACAATTTGAGCAACCGTTAACCATTAGTCAGGTTTCGTTTGAAACTAAAAAACCAATTGAAAACCACATCATTATGTGTGGTGACACAGCAGGCATGATTCATCCTTTGTGTGGTAATGGAATGGGAATGGCAATTAGAAGTTCGCAATTAGCATCACAGCTTATTATTGATTATCTTCAAGGAAAAATTGAATCGCGTTTAGAATTAGAAAATAGTTATACTAAACACTGGTATAAAACCTTTAAATGGCGTTTAAAAGCAGGTCATATTATAGCTTATTTGTTTAGGCAAGTTTGGTTAGTTCCTATACTGTTAAACGTTTTACGAGCGTTTCCGTTTTTGCTACCACAAATTATAAAAATGACACACGGAAAACCGATGACTGTTAAATGAGTTTATTTATAGATACCACTTATCGCAGTAATAAAACCGAAATCATGGACGATTTTACCATGAAAGGAGATGTATTGCGAGATACCTTAGATAAATTAGGACGCATTAATAAATGGCTTGGAGGCAACCGTATTACTATAGATGGTATTGGCGAGTTATTAAAAAACAGATCTAAAATTAAAACCTATACTATTATTGATCTAGGTTGTGGACATGGAGATATCTTAAGACTAGTGGCTGATTTTGGAAGAAAAAACGGTTATAAATTTAAGTTAATCGGTATAGATGCTAACCAAGATACGGTTGATTATGCAAATGAATTATCCTCAGATTATCCTGAAGTATCTTTTAAAAACGAAGATATTTTTTCTGAAGCGTTTCAAGAAAAGGAATGTGACATTGTTCTAGCAACGCTTTTTTTACACCATTTTAAGGAAGATGAAATTCTAAGATTATTATCAAACCTTTCGACTAAAGCAACCATTGGTATCGTTGTAAATGATTTGCAACGTAGCGAAATAGCATATGGTTTATTTAAATTATTAAGTATGGTTATTTCAAATTATATGATAAAACAAGACGGATTAACTTCTATTCTTCGCGCTTTTAAACGTGAAGATTTAGAGCGTATTTCAGAAAAACTAAACCTCAAATCACAAATCAGCTGGAAATGGGCTTTCCGTTACCAATGGCTTATTTTTAGTTGAGAGTAAGGAATTTACACATGAATAATAACACACAAATAATAAATAGGTGTCATGCTGAGCTTGTCGAAGCACATTTATTAAAGAGTTGAATAATAATTAAAAAGATTCCTGCCTTCGCAGGA
>JGI24023J19991_10003704_pt1 | contig 10661 bp, 9 predicted proteins | sample Cruoilmetagenom1_FD_19991 | JGI IMG/M metagenome (IMG submission 19991)
GCTTCCAGCTTGCCGCCCGGAAATTCCCACAATCCTGCTAGATGGGTTCCTTTTCGGCGGCGCGACAACAGGATTTCCCCCTCTGCGTTGCGCAGCACCGCAACGGCGACATGGATAGAGGGTAGGAGTGAGGGGGGAGATGGCACAGGAGAGAATTATGAGTCGTGTGGTTAAGAAATTCTGGTTTGCCCTTTTCGTGACTTTCGTGGTAAATAAAACTGGTGCTCAGGTACGGTACTCTGCATTGATCTTGACGTAGTCGTAGGAGAGGTCGCAGGTAAGAATGGTGGTATTCTGCTCGCCGCGGGCCAGTTCAACACGGATGCTCAGCTCGGATTGATCCATGACTTGCTGCCCCGCCTCTTCACGATAGTCAGGATCGCGTCCGCCACCAGTGACGATGCAGAGATCATCCAGCCAGATACGCACTTTGTCGATCTCGAAGTTGTCGATTCCGGCACGCCCCACAGCGGCAAGAATACGTCCCCAGTTGGGATCGCTGGCGAACAGTGCAGTCTTTACCAGTGGAGAGTGGGCAATAGTGTAGGCGACATCTTTCGCCTCCTGCAGGGTTGCTGCCGATTCAACCTGAATCTCGACCAGCTTGGTTGCACCCTCGCCATCCCTGACAATCGCGCGGGCAAGCTCCATGCATACCTCCCTGACCACAGAGAGAAACGCAGCACTGTTGTCTGCATCAATGACAACCTCACCAGCCCCCGAGGCAATCAGCACACAGGCATCATTAGTCGAGGTATCGCCATCGACGGTGATAGAGTTAAAACTTGGTTCAACAGCCTGCTGCAGGATTGTCTGCAACAGGTCTGCCGGCACACTTGCATCGGTTGCAACAAATGCCAGCATGGTCGCCATATCCGGACGAATCATACCCGATCCCTTGCACATCCCGGTGACAGTCACCTTGCCACCGTTAATCTCGACCTCCCTGCTAGCCAGTTTTGGGACGGTATCGGTGGTCATGATGGCCTGTGCAGCCCGCTGCCAGCCCCCTACGTCGAGTCCTTCGAGCAGTGCGGGCATTGCAGCCGGAAAACGCTCTGCCGGCAGATCTTCGCCAATGACACCCGTCGAAAATGGCAACACCCGGTTGGTTTCACAGTCGGCAGCAGTCGCCAGGGATTGACAGGTTTCACGCGCCGCCTGCAGTCCGGCATCACCGGTGCCGGCATTGGCATTGCCGGAGTTGATCAGCAGGTATCGTGGCATCACCGCAGCAAGATGCTGTTTCGCCAGCACAACCGGTGCGGCACAAAAGGCGTTAGTGGTGAATACCGCAGCACAGTTGGAATCAGCAGCAATTTCGATGACAACGAGATCATCCCGATCAGGATAGCGAATTCCTGCAGCTGCCGAGGCAAGACGGATTCCCTTGACGGGATGGGCGGAGGATTCTGACATACAATATTTTCAGTTATTTACCAGTGTTACCCACAGCCTTTGCCATAGGCATAATCATAGTCGGCAGTCATCAGTAGGCAGTTTGCAGTTTGCAGAAAAAACATGGGGCAGGAACTGCCTGCTGCATACTGCCAACTGCGTACATTTTTTTCTTGCTGCAAACTGCAAACTTTCATTTATTGCAACTTCCCATGGCACTGTTTGTATTTTTTTCCGGAGCCGCAGGGGCAGGGCTCATTACGTCCGATCTTGCGATCTGTACGCACATATGGCTGCGCCTTATCCTCTTCTGCTGATCCCGGTTGGGCAGAGGCATCATCACTATCATTGCCAAAGCCGGTAAACTCTTCGTGCTTGAACTGGACATCCGGCATCTCGTGATCAGGGAGTTCCAGCGGGTCCTGGGGTTTGATCTGAACCCGTGAAAGGATTTGAACCACATCATGCTTGATGTTATCCAGCATCTCGGAAAACATCGCGAAAGCTTCGCGCTTGTACTCCTGCTTGGGGTTCTTCTGCCCGTAGCTGCGCAGATGAATTCCCTGGCGCAGATAGTCCATCGCAGCCAGATGTTCTTTCCAGTGGCGATCGAGTGACTCCAGCATCACACCCTTTTCAAAATTACGCATCTGTTCAGTGCCCACGATCTCCTCCTTGCCGGCATAACCCGCCTCCATCTCTTCGAGGATACGCTGCCGCAGTCCCTCCTCATGCAGATCATGATCCTCGTCAAGCCACTTCTGCAGCGGCATCTGCTGCTCAAACTCGTGCTGCAGCGACTCTTCCAGGCCGGCAACATCCCACTGCTCGTCGAGACTCTGGGGCGGAATATAGTTGTCAATGAGCGAATTGAGAACCTCTTCGCGCATTGACCCGACAGTGTCAAGAATGTCATCGACCTCCATCAGCTCGCTGCGCTGCTGGTAGATCACCTTGCGCTGATCATTGGCAACATCATCGTACTCCAGCAACTGCTTGCGAATATCGAAGTTGCGCCCCTCCACCTTGCGCTGGGCATTCTCGATCGCCTTGTTGACCCACGGATGTTCGATGGCTTCGCCCTCCTCCATGCCGAGCTTCTGCATCAGCGAACCAACGCGGTCCGACGCAAAGATGCGCATCAAATCGTCCTGCAGCGAGAGATAGAAACGGCTCGAACCCGCATCGCCCTGACGTCCCGAACGCCCGCGCAGCTGGTTGTCAACGCGACGGGATTCATGACGCTCGGTGCCGATGACGTGCAATCCGCCGGAGTCGAGAACCTCTTGATGACGACTTTTCCACTGCTCTACAACCTTCTCCCTGCGTTTCTCATCAGGCGCATCCCCCAGAACCAGAATGTCAGCGTCGAGGCTGCCCCCGAGAACGATGTCGGTACCGCGACCAGCCATGTTGGTAGCAATGGTCACAGCGCCGGGTTGTCCCGCCTGTTCAATGATATGCGCTTCGCGTTCATGCTGTTTGGCGTTGAGCACCTCATGCGGGATATCGTTTTTGGTGAGGAGCTCGTCCATCAACTCCGAGACATCGATCGAGGCCGTACCGACCAGCACGGGCTGTCCGCGCTTCACGCACTCGCGTATATCCTCCATGATGGCCTGGTACTTCTCTTTGGGCGTGAGATAGATCAGGTCGGTGTGATCGGCCCGGACCATATCTTTATGTGTCGGGATAACCACTACCTCCAGACCATAGATCGACTGCAGTTCGAATGCTTCGGTATCTGCAGTACCTGTCATTCCGGAGAGCTTCTCATAGAGACGAAAGTAGTTCTGGAAGGTCACAGACGCCAGGGTTTGGTTCTCGTGCTGGATCGCAACCCCCTCTTTGGCCTCGACAGCCTGGTGCAATCCTTCAGACCAGCGGCGACCCGCCAGGGTGCGGCCGGTGAATTCATCGACGATGACAATCTCGCCATTGCGAACGATATAATCGACATCCTTTGTGAAAATCGCATGCGCCCGCAGCGCGGCGTTAATATGATGCATCAGGGCAATGTTGGCCGAGTCGTAGAGACTGGCATTCTCCGCCAGCAGCCCGGCCTCCGTGAGCATCTGCTCCACATGCTCGTGCCCGTCATCACTGAGAAACGTGGCTTTGGATTTCTCGTCAACAGCATAGTCACCGGGACCGAAATCGGGCTTACCCTCTTCGTTGGTAATCGGATCCTGGCGCGTCAGATGAGGAATCAACTTGTCGATTTGAGTATAGAGTGACTGGTCGCCTTCGGTGGGGCCGGAGATAATCAGCGGTGTTCGCGCCTCATCGATGAGGATGGAGTCCACCTCGTCGACGATGCCGAAGAAGAGTCCACGTTGAACACGCTGCTCGGCATGAAACGCCATGTTGTCGCGCAGATAGTCGAAACCATATTCGTTGTTGGTTCCATAAGTGATGTCGGCGGCATAGGCCTCCTGCCGGGTCGCCTTTATCAAGTGCAGGAAACCGCTCTCCACCCCGTCACTCTCAGCATCGAACAGAAATGAGGAGTCGTCCGGTCCGCCACCGGAGGATTGAATGATACCGACGGAGAGTCCCATAAAGTCATACAGACGGCTCATCCATTCACCGTCTCGGCGAGCAAGGTAGTCATTGACAGTGATGACATGCACGCCCTTGCCCGGCAGCGCATTGAGATAGGCAGACAGGGTTGCAACCAGCGTCTTGCCTTCACCGGTTCGCATCTCGGCGATCTTTCCCTGATGCAGCACCATGCCGCCGATCAACTGTACATCAAAGTGCCGCATATTCAGCACCCGGCGGCTGCCTTCGCGAACGGCTGCAAAAGCTTCCGGCAGCAGGTCATCGAGAGACTCACCCTGTTCCAGGCGCTGACGAAACTCGGCAGTTTTTGCCTTGATTTCATCATCGGAGAGTGCTTCAAATTCGGGCTCGAGCTTGTTGATGCTCCCGATTTCCTTGCGCATGCGCTTGACCAGCCGCTCGTTGCGGCTGCCGAAGATTTTGGATAGTAATTTAGCCATGGTATTACCACTAATAAATCAGCCGCATATTCTAACCTATAATAGATATGCGGGTAGAATTTTAGTCATTCTCAATATCCTTTTTTTAACCACGGAACACGCTGACCACAGGGATCGATTACGCTGGATGTAGAAGTTTTGTGGTATCAAAAAGCCATGCGCTTTGAATATATTTTGTCAGAAACAGATGTCATTGCGAGGAGCCGGAGGCGACATGGCAATCTGGGCTGGAGATTGCCACAGTCGCTTAGGCTCTCTCGCAACGATAGAAATCACACTGATTTTTCAGGTCTTAATTAAGTCGTTTTTCCGTGTATTCTGTCTGTTCCATGGTTTCCTTTTTTAGAGCAGATGAGCGACAAGCATCACTACCGGCAAAAGTTTGAACGTATCGCAGAGCAGACACTCTTTCCTCTACTGGAGCCAGAGACGCAGTCGTTCGTGCGTCAACAGGCCTGCCGCTATCGCTTTACACTGCAGGAGTTGCGTCAGATCACCGAGTTTGCCAATGATATGAAGATGTGGGGCGGCAAACAAATTCAAGATATGTGGCCCTCAACCACACTTAACTCACAGGATGCCAGGCAGCAGAAAAAACTGCTGGTGAAACACATCGGTCGAGAGTGGCAGCAGCAGCGTCAGCAGCCAAACCGCTATCCTGCCCGCAACGAACATCGACAGCTGCCTGTCAAGGTAGAGGTCAGTGTGGCCAAAAAAGAGCAGCTGGGACTTGGTTTCTGCCCCGTCGCTTCGCCGAAAACCCGCTGCTGTAATCTACTGACGCTGGATGCTGTCGACAACTGCGGCTATGGCTGCTCCTACTGTAGCATCCAGTCATTCTTTACCGGCAACGAGGTCGCTTTTGACAGCCATTTTGGTGAAAAATTAAAACAGATTCCGATCGATCCCGAGCGCATCTATCACATTGGCACAGGACAATCATCCGACTCCCTGATGTGGGGCAACAGCAACGGGATATTGGATGCCATTCTCGAGTTCACCACCGATCATCCCAATGTCATTCTGGAACTCAAGACAAAATCGGCTAATATCTCACACCTGTTAAAGAGAAAACTGCCGCCCAACCTGATCTGCAGCTGGTCACTGAACCCGCAAACAATCATTGACAACGAGGAGCATGGCAGCGCGTCACTGCAGAAGCGGCTTGACGCCGCATGCCAACTGGCTGCCAGGGGTGTCGTCGTCGGCTTCCATTTTCATCCCATGATTCACTATCAACAGTGGGAGGAGGACTACGCGGAGATTTTCCAGCAAATACAGCAAAGCTTCACACCGCAGCAGGTGGCAATGATCTCTCTCGGCACCCTCACATTCATCAAACCCGTCATCAAAAAAATTCGTCAACAGGGCTTTCGCAGCCAGATACTCAAGATGCCAATGGTTGAAGCCGACGGCAAACTCTCATACCCCGATGACATCAAGCTGGAGATGTTCTCACATGCGTGGCAGAGTTTCTCCAGCGAGTGGCAGGATCAGGTGTTCTTTTATCTCTGCATGGAAAACCAACGTCTGTGGGAACCGGTATTCGGGCAGAGTTATGCATCAAACGAGGAGTTCGAGCAGGCGATGAAATCGAGTTATATGCGTAAGATTGAAATCACCACGAAAGAGAGAACCACGAAAGTCACGAAATAGAGAAAAACACCGGTTCCCAAAAACCCCGTTCATTTCGCGGCCAGATGACCGCCCCCATAAAAATTGCTGTCTACAGACGTAGGTGCGGGTTTTCAGACATGGATGGCGGAAGTGCCGGCAACGCAGGAGATTTACCGTCTGACCACGATTGACGGGTTTTCCAGGAGTTTTTGTTAATCCCTTTTCGTGTTTTCGTGGGGATAGCTTTTTTATCCTATTCGGAGGAGGGATTACCAACTGACTCCTGCTGCGGGGGTCTCAATCCCAGGTAGCGCCATGCCGCATTTGTCGCCATGCGTCCGCGCGGAGAGCGCATCAGGAAACCCTGTGGATCAGGTAGGGCTCAAGTACATCCTCGATGGTGCCGCGCTCTTCGCCGATCGCCGCAGCAAGAGAGTCTACGCCGACGGGACCACCCTCAAACTTTTCGATGATGGCTGACAACAGGCGTCTGTCCATGTGGTCAAAACCACTCTTGTCAACATTGAGCATCACCAGCGCCAGATCGGCCACTTCGGCATTGATTCTGCCATCGGCCTTGACATCCGCATAGTCACGCACACGCCGCAGCAGGCGGTTGGCGATACGAGGCGTTCCACGTGAACGCCGCGCAATCTCGTGTGCACCGGGCTTGTCCAGATTCAGGTTTAGAATCCCGGCGGAGCGTTGCACGATATGCGTCAGATCCTCTGTCGAGTAGAACTCGAGACGCTGCACTATGCCGAAGCGGTCACGCAACGGTGAAGTGAGCAGTCCCGCCCTGGTGGTGGCTCCAACCAGTGTAAACGGGGGCAGATCGAGCTTGATGGAGCGTGCTGCGGGACCCTCACCGATCATGATGTCGATCTGGTAATCCTCCATTGCCGGGTAGAGCACCTCCTCAACCACCGGACTGAGACGGTGAATCTCATCAATAAAGAGCACATCATGGGGCTCGAGATTGGTCAGCAATGCCGCCAGGTCCCCCGCCTTCTCCAGCACGGGGCCTGATGTCTGACGCAGACTCGCCTGCATCTCGTTGGCAATAATATGTGCGAGCGTGGTTTTGCCAAGTCCGGGGGGGCCGAAGATCAGCACATGGTCCAGCGCCTCGGAGCGCCCACTGGCAGCCTGGATGAAGATATCCATCTGTTCACGCACCACCGGCTGACCGACATAATCCTGTAATTTTTTGGGGCGAATTGCGCGATCGATCAACGCCTCTTCACCACCCTCCTGAGGGCTGATCAGTCGTTCAATCTCTGACATATTCAGATATTACCCTGGTCAATTTTTTGAACCTATTTAATGAAAAAACAGATGCCATTACGAGGAGCCGGAGGCAACATCGCAATGACGGCATTGGTACAGCATCCTTGAGGAGTCACCTTTATCCGCGTGCATCTGTGGTAAAAATATTTATTTCCTGATCAACGACTGCAGGGCGGCACGAATCAGCTCCTCACTGCTAAGCCCTTCAACTTCTACAGCCTTGACCAGTCGGTTCGCCTCAACAGGCCTGTAACCCAGCGCAACCAGCGCACTGATTGCCTCACTCGAGGGAGACTCCTGAACAGCGGCAGGCGCTGCAGCTGATGAAGTCAGCGCTGATCCGGTGACCACCAGTTTGTCTTTCATCTCTATAATCAAACGCTGCGCCGTCTTTTTGCCAACGCCCGGAATACGCACCAGTGCAGTGACATCCTCATTTTGGATACAGAGGGAAAACTCGCCCGCATTCATGCCGGAGAGAATTGCCAGCGCCATTTTCCCACCAACTCCGCTGATCTTTAGCAAGGTGCGGAATAGCAGGCGTTCCTGCTCCTGGTAGAAGGCGTAGAGCACATGCGCATCATCTCTGATCATCAGGTGGGTAAAGAGAATGATGCGCTCTCCGACTGCTGGCAGTTCGTAGAAGGTGGACATCGGCGCTTCAATCTCATAGCCGACACCATTCACATCCAGCATCAGAAACGGCGGCTGTTTGAGCACGATTTCACCACACAGACGACCGATCACCAGCTGGCTCCACGCTTTAGGCGCTGTGTCGTCTCTGACATATGCGCATGACACAGTGCTACGGCCAGGGCATCACCCTGATCTTCGGTGAGCGGCTGGTTGATACTGAGCATCACTCTGACCATATGTCCGACCTGACCCTTCTCCGCAGTTCCAGTGCCAACCACGGCCTGCTTTACCAGGCGTGGTGTATATTCGGCAACCGATAATTTCGCGACAATCAGCGCACTGATTGCAGCCCCCCTCGCCTGTCCCAGTTTCAACGCCGAATTGGGGTTTCGCGCCATAAAAACCTGCTCGACGGCAGCTTCCAGCGGATGGTATTCAGCGATAATCTCTTCGACCCCCTGGTAGATGATTCCCAGGCGCTGGCAGAACTCCTCCTTGCCGGTGCGGATGCGACCGCTGACGACATGCTGACTGTTGCGTCCGTCTGAATCGATAATNCCGTAGCCGGTNTATCTTGAACCCGGGTCNATGCCGATGATGCGTCGCATNGTAACNATTANCCCAGGGAGTCCAGAACTTCCTGCGGGATATCCGCATTGCTGTAGACCTCCTGGACATCNTCCAGATCTTCCAGCAGATCGATCATTTTCAGCATGCTCTCGGCCTCTTTGGCATTCAGTGTCGCCTCTGTTGATGCTGTGAATGTGATCTCTGCATGCACGGAGTTGAGGTCATCCCCAGGCAATGCATCACGCACCGCCTCAAAGTCTTCAGGCGTGGTCATAACGTCGACCGAGCCGTCGTCATTGGAGATCACGTCTTCAGCGCCGGCATCCAGCGCCGCCTCCATGATGGCGTCTTCATCAGCGCCGGTTTCAAAACTGATGACACCCTGCTTGCTGAAGAGGTAGGCCACAGAACCCGCAGTACCCAGATTGCCACCATACTTGGTAAACGCATGGCGCACCTCGGCGGCAGTTCGGTTGCGGTTGTCGGTCATGCAGTCAGCGATAACAGCCGCACCGCCGGGGCCGTATCCCTCATAGCGAATCTCTTCGTAGTTGCCGTCTTCATCACCGCCGGCGCCCTTCTTCACCGCCCGGTCGATGGTGTCCTTCGGCATGTTCGTTCCTTTTGCCTTGTCGATGGCAAGGCGCAAACGCGGATTGCTATCGATATCACCACCGCCGGCACGCGCCGCCACAGTGATCTCCCGGATCACCTTGGTCCAGATTTTGCCACGTTTCTTGTCGTTAGCGGCTTTCTTGTGCTTGATGTTGGCCCATTTACTGTGTCCAGCCATACGATGCCTCTACATTAATGATGAAGTTTATTTGATTCTATCAGGTTCTCAGACATGCGGCGCATGCGCTCCGCATATTGACGCCCTACTGAACTACGACGACTGCAGGGTGTAATAAGCGAAGCTTCTGCATCCTGCTCACGCCCCTCACCTACGTCCATGCAGGCGAAGCACATTCCACCAACTTTATTACACAATGAATCCGGTTTTTTTGAGCAGCGCCTCGTCGATTTCGACTTTATCACCCGGGATTGCCGCCTTGTCACCCAGCAGCAGGCGTTCAAGATACCTTGCAATCAGATCCACCTCCAGGTTGACCTCGGAACCTGCCTGGTAGTTGCCCATGATCGTCTCTTTGAGCGTATGCGGTACGATATTGAGTTCGAACCTGGCGCCATCGACAGCATTGACTGTCAAGCTGGTTCCATCGATGCAGATCGATCCCTTGTGGGCAATATAACGCGCCAGAATAGCTGGCGCCTCGATCACAAAACGTACAGAACGGCCATCATCACTACGACTGATTACCGTGCCGACGCCGTCGACATGACCACTCACAAGGTGTCCGCCCAGGCGCGTTGCCAGGGTCAGCGCTTTTTCAAGGTTGACAGGGCTGCCGGTTTTCAGACCTCCCAGCGAGGTCAGCAGCAGGGTCTCATTTGAGACATCGGCTGAGAAGCTCTTTGCAGTGAGTTCTACCGCAGTCAGGCAGACGCCATTGACTGCAATGCTGTCGCCCAGGGATACATCGCCGAGATCCAGCTTGCCTGTATTGATCTGCAGGCGCATGTCGCCGCTTCGAGGCTGCATATCTGAGATAGTTCCCTGCGCCTGGATAATGCCCGTAAACATGTCAATCTTTCTCCGGTGTAAGTATCAATCTAAAATCGGGGCCAATGCGGCGGACATCCTTGATGCTCAACGGGATGCGCTGCGCCATCTGCTCCAGTCCGGGCAGGTTGAACAGTCCGCGTGCGCTGTTGCCCATCAGGTGCGGAGCCATATAGATGACCAGTTCATCGATGATGCCGGCCTGAAGTGCAGCGCCTGCAAGCGTCGGACCTGCCTCGATCAGCAATTCATTGATCTGCCGCTGTGCCAGCTGCTCACACAGCAGTGATAGTGAAACCTGCGGCTCATCGGCATGGATCACTATTTCTGCTCCTGCCTGCAGCAGCGCATCCTGGCGCTGTGCATCTTTACTCGTGGTGACAATCAGTGTGGCACTGGAGCCTTGACTCTCCAGAATATTTGCAGCGGCAGGTGTTCGCAGTGATGAATCGACTATCACCCGCAGCGGTTGGCAGATGTCCACCGCATCCTCGACGCCGGGCAAATCCTCCGCCTGCAGA
>JGI24023J19991_10003705_pt1 | contig 10661 bp, 10 predicted proteins | sample Cruoilmetagenom1_FD_19991 | JGI IMG/M metagenome (IMG submission 19991)
ATTAACAAGTGCTTTAACAGCATTTCATCCTGAGTATACAGATATACATTCTGAAGAAGATATGTATAATGCAATCACCAAAATATTAGGAGAATTTCCAGTACTAGCAGCTTGGGCACATTCGAAGAATGATGGTAAACCAATGAATTATGCAGATAATTCTTTAGATTATATCGAGAACATGCTCATGATGATGTACAAAGTTCCAACGGAAGACTATAAAACAAATCCTATTGTTAAAAAAGCAATGGAGGAACTATTAATTTTACATCAAGATCATGAACAAAACTGTTCTACTTCAACAGTACGTTTAGTAGGATCGTCTCATGCTAGTTTATTTGCATCAATTTCTGCTGGTGTTTCTGCACTTTGGGGGCCACTTCATGGTGGAGCCAATCAAGCAGTTATCGAAATGCTAGAAGAGATTATTGCCGATGGTGGTGATGTTGATAAATTCATCAACAAAGCAAAAGACAAAAATGATCCGTTCCGTTTAATGGGCTTCGGGCATAGAGTCTATAAAAACTTTGATCCACGTGCATTAATCATCAAATCAAGCGCTGATGCGGTATTAGCTGATTTAGGGGTTACAGACCCTACATTAAAAGTAGCAAAACATCTTGAAGAAGTTGCGCTAAGTGATCCATATTTTGCAGAAAGAAAATTATTCCCTAATGTAGATTTTTACTCAGGAATTATTTATAGAGCTCTAGGAATTCCTGTTGAAATGTTTACCGTTATGTTTGCAATTGGTCGTTTACCAGGTTGGATTGCACAATGGAAAGAAATGCGCATGAATAACGAACCTATCGGTCGCCCAAGACAATTATACATGGGTGCAACAAAACGTGACTTTAAAGACGTTTCAAGTAGATAGTATTTAAGCATATTTGGTTAGTAAAAAAAACCACTTTTAGAAGTTAAAAATCCTTCTAAAAATGGTTTTTTTTATGGATATTTGCAGCACGTATGTTACAACTCAATATTATAAACGAAACGGCAAGATTAAGAGCTGTAGTCTTAGGAACTGCAGAAAGTTTAGGTGGTGTGCCAAAACTAGAGGAGGCTTATGATCCCAAGTCCAGAGAACACATTCTTGCAGGGACATATCCAAAGGAAGCCGATATGAAGCTAGAAATGGATGCCTTTAATACGATCTTCCAAAAATATGATATCAAAGTTTTTAGACCCAAAACGATAGAAAATTATAATCAAATTTTCTCCAGAGATATTGGTTTTGTGATTGATGATTTTTTTATAAAAGCTAATATTTTACCTGATAGAGAAGATGAAATAAAGGCCATTGATCACGTGATAACCCAAATAGACCCTAAAAAGGTTTTAACACCACCTGAAGAAGTTCATGTTGAAGGTGGCGATGTGATGCCGTGGAGAAAGTATCTCTTCGTAGGTACTTGTCGTAGAAGTGATTATTCAGATATAATAACAGCTCGTACAAATTTACCTGCGGTTGACTATTTAAAGAAAACCTTTCCAGATAAAATTGTTAAAGATTTTGATTTGGTTAAATCCAATACAGACGCTAAAGACAATGCATTGCATTTAGATTGCTGTTTTCAACCAATTGGTACTCATCAAGCAATTATTTATAAAGAAGGATTTAATGATGAAAAAGAATATCAATTTTTAGTGGATTTGTTTGGTGAAGAAAATTTATTTCAAATTACGAGAAATGAAATGTATCAAATGAATTCTAATATATTTTCGATTGCTCCAGATGTGGTAGTTTCCGAAAAAAACTTTACAAGACTAAATAATTGGTTAAGAGAACAAGGCTTTACAGTCGAGGAGATTCCTTATGCTGAAATTAGCAAACAAGAGGGTTTGTTGCGATGCTCTACCTTACCATTAATAAGAGATTAGTGTTCAATTTGATAAGAACTAGTAGTGTTACAGACTTTTAACTTTACAAACTTTTAACTTTATACCTACATTAAATGAGTAAACTAGCAGTAATAGCATTAGGAGGAAATGCCATCATACGTGGAGATGAACGAGGTACCATCCAACAACAAAATAAGAACTCAGCCGATACCTTTAAACACTTAACTTATTTACTTAAAGAAGGATATAATTTAGTGTTGAGTCACGGAAACGGTCCTCAAGTGGGAAATATTCTACTCCGTAACGATGCAGGAGAAGAAATTTATGACATTCCGCAAATGCCTTTAGATATTTGTGTAGCTGATTCTCAAGGTGGTATTGGGTATATGTTAGAAAAAATGTTGAAAAACGTTTTAAAAGAAGAAGGAATCGACAGAGAGATCGTGACTATCGTGACACAAGTGATTGTCTCAAAAGATGACCCAGCATTTTCAGATTATACAAAAAGAGTTGGTAAATTATATGATAGAAAAAGAGCAGATGAACTGACCGAAAATAAAGGATGGGTATTTAAGAAAAGTCCCAAAAGAGCCGATGCTTGGCGTAGGGTAGTACCTTCTCCTAAGCCTATGGCAATTATGAATGAAGAGATTATTAAAAATCTTGTAAATTCAGGAGTTATTGTGATTGCTGGTGGTGGTGGTGGAGTTCCCGTTTATTATGATGATNATGGCATGTTACATGGTTTAGAAGCTGTGATAGATAAAGATGCATCCTCCTCATTATTAGCAAGTAATATTAAGGCCGATGAGTTTTATATGTTGACAGATGTTCCTTATGTTTATAAAAATTTCGGGACACCAGATCAAGAAATAATAGAACATCTTACAAAAGCTGAAATTGATAAACTAATTACAAAAAAGGCCTTTGGAGAAGGGAATATGCTTCCAAAAATAGAATCAGCACTTCGTTTTGTTAAAAATGGTGGAGCAAAAAGTGTCATCACAGATGCAAGTAATCTAGAGGACAAAAAATTCGGAACTAAAATAACATTAAAATAATTACATATTATGTACAGACGTTGCATGCAACCTCTCTTTAAAGTACAGACGTTGCATGCAACGTCTCTTTAAACTATAACTTTTAACAATATATTATGGCATTCAATTTAAAAAACCGTAACTTCCTGAAACTTTTAGATTTTTCTCCAAAAGAAATAAAATTTCTAATCGACTTATCTGCTGATTTAAAAAAAGCAAAATATGCAGGAACAGAGCAACAAAAATTAAAGAATAAAAATATTGCGTTAATCTTTGAAAAAGCCTCAACAAGAACACGTTGTGCGTTTGAAGTGGCTGTGCATGACCAAGGTGGTAATGTGTCTTATTTAGGCCCATCAGGTACTCAAATAGGAGGTAAGGAGACTATGAAAGATACAGCACGCGTGTTAGGTAGAATGTATGATGGTATCGAATACCGTGGTTTTGCTCAAGATACGGTCGAGATATTAGGTGCAAATGCAGGGGTTCCTGTCTGGAATGGTTTGACTAACGAATACCATCCAACACAAATCTTAGCCGATTTCTTGACCATGCAAGAACATTCTGATAGACCATTACATCAAGTGAGTTTTGCCTATATGGGTGATGCTCAAAATAATATGGGTAATTCCCTCATGATTGGTGCAGCAAAAATGGGAATGGATTTTAGAGCAATCGCTCCTAAAAGTTTACAGCCTGATGCAGATTTGGTTGCTGCTGCAAAAGAAATCGCCAAAAAAACAGGTGGTTCTATTACCATAACTGAAGATGTTGCAAAAGGTGTAAAAGGATGTGATTTCTTGTACACAGATGTATGGGTTTCTATGGGAGAAGCTCCAGAAGTTTGGAAAGAACGTATTGAATTGCTTTTACCCTATCAAATTAATCAAAAAGCAATGGACTTAACAGGGAATGAGCAAGTGAAATTTATGCACTGCTTACCAGCTTTTCACAATAGAGATACGACAATAGGTGAGGACATCTATCAAAAGTTTGGAATTGAAGCCATGGAAGTAACCGAAGAAGTATTTGAGTCAGAAGCATCAATTGTTTTTGATGAAGCAGAAAATCGTTTGCATACTATTAAAGCTGTAATGGTAGCAACTTTGGGAAGTTAATAAAGTAAGTTCTATTTTAAATTGACATTTTCTTCGCGCCTTAGCGTCTTAGCGGTAAAAAAATGAAAACCTATCCTTGTCCTTTATGTGAATCTGTGCAAACAGACTTTAAAATTCATGCAAAGAACAGGGATTTTTTTAGTTGTGCTACTTGTAAATTAATATTTGTTTCTCCTGAACAATTATTGAATGAAACCCAAGAAAAAAATAGATATAATCAGCATGAAAATAATATACTCAGTAAAGGTTATAAAGAGTTCCTAAACGAGATTATCACACCTCTTTTAGCACATGTAAAACCATTAAGTCATGGATTAGATTTTGGAAGTGGCCCTTTTCCTGCCTTAGCACAACTTTTAAGAGAGCAACATTTTAAAGTTGATTTATATGATCCATTTTATGCCAAAGACGAAAGTGTTTTTACTAAAAAATATGATTTTATTACCTTAACAGAAGTAGCAGAGCATTTGTACAACCCAGCCAAAGAATTTGATCGAATTATTCCTTTATTAAAACAGGATGGTTTTTTGGCAATCATGACTTCGAGAACAGATACTATCCAAGAATTTGAGCATTGGTATTATATCAAAGATCAGACACATGTTTGTTTTTATGCAGATGCAAGTATAAAATATCTTGCAAAAAAGTATCATTTACAAGTTAAATTTGTAAGCGATCGAGTAGTGATCTTCCAGAAATAAAGAATGTTATTTTTCTATTGACATTCCTAGTAAAAATCACTTGTAGCTTTCTAAAAGTCTGATAGTTAAGCGTAAACCAATTTTTTACTCGAGAAAATGCTTGCTTTTTTATCCTCAAATTAGTATCTTTGAGAACACTTACTAGTATGTTAACCAGTAAACCACTACACCTATGAAAACACAAATTGGTATTTGGATTGACAAATCAAAAGCGCAGGTTATCTCTCCTGAAAAAATCATTAAAACTATTTATTCTGAGTTTGATCCTAAACCTAGAATTGATCCTCAAAAAAGAGAATTTGGACGATTTGGAAAACAAGTTATTTCTACCGAAAATTCAGATCAAAATCGGTTTAAACAGCAAGAGTTAGATTTTTTAAAGAATGTTATGAATAGTTGTAAAAATATGGAAGGTCTATTAATTTTTGGACCTGCTTATATGAAAAACAGACTGCATAAATTGATTCAAAATGATCATCTATTAAAGAATATTTCCATTCATATAGTCACTGCTCAGAAAATGACAGATAATCAGTTGGTTGCCTTTGTGAAGAAACATTTTAAAACCAACAATGTAGAGGTGTAAATTATACTTTAATTTGTAATAGGTATTCTTAATTAATGTAATAGAATTTTAAAGCCTAATCAAAATTTTATATATTTGCATTAATTAATTATTTTTTTATGGAAGCAAATAAGGTAACAATACCATTGATTGGAGATTTAGCACCATCATTCAAAGCACAAACAACACAAGGAGAAATCAATTTTCCAGAGGATTATAAAGGAAATTGGGTTGTTTTATTTTCTCACCCAGCAGATTTTACACCTGTTTGCACGACCGAGTTTTTAGGTTTTCAAGATTTACATAAAGAATTTGAAGCTCGTAATACTAAATTACTAGGGTATAGTGTCGATGGTATTCATTCACACATTGCTTGGGCACGTAATATTGAAGAGAATTTTGGTGTAAAAATTGAATTTCCTATTGTAGCAGGAGTTCAGGTCGCACAAAAATATGGAATGATTCATCCCAATGCAGATAAAATGGCAACAGTTAGAGCTGTTTTTATTATTAGCCCAAGTGGCGCCATAGCAACTATCATGTATTACCCTTTATCAAACGGTAGAAATATCTTTGAAATATTAAGAACAATTGATAGTTTACAAATGTCTTTTAATAACCAACGTGCAACCCCAGCAAATTGGCCACATAATAGAATCTATAAAGATAAAGTGATCGTACCACCAGCTACCACAATCAAAGAAGCTAAAGAAGTAGATGCTAAGTATGTTGATGCAAAAGACTGGTATATCGCTACAGAAGAAAATCCTAATAAATAAAGAGTAGTAAAATGAATCAGACGTATTTAGAACATGTAAGAGATGCAAAAGAAAGTTTAACTATTTGGATATCTAATGTTGAGCAGATGCACAATGGTTTTCAAATGTTCTCAAAAGAAAATGATTTAGATCGCAATAATTCAGACTTTGCCAAATGGTATTATGGTGAAGGTCAAACTTTTGTAAGTTTTAAAGAGTTTAATTTACTTGAAGCATTTTATGATGAAATGTACGACTTGTTTTTAGAGTATGTCGATTTAGATAACACACCAGTAAAAAAAGCTTTATTTTCTAACCAAGCTGATAAAAGAAAATCAGAATTGTCGGCACTTTTTGTAAGCCTAAAGAAAGCAGCGAGAAAATTAATCAAGTCAGTTGAGATTTTTGAGGAAAAATTAGTGAAATCACCTTTATTTAATTCTGCCTTAGAATTAGATAATACTGTAGTTAGTAAGACTTATGACAAAAATAAAACGGAAACTGTCAAACCTGTTGAAAAGAAATTAAACTTAAAAGACAAAGTGGTAGAAAGAGCTAAAAAACCTGTTTCTGAAAATGTGGAATTAGAATCTAAACAAGAGCATTCAACAAAAAACACACAAAGTAGTGATGTTGATTTTGAAAAAAGAGTACAAGACGAAGTTACCAAAATAAAAAACCAATTAGAGACTGAGTTCACAAATAAAAAGAATGATGAACCAAAAGAAAAAGCTTCGCATCCTAAGACTAAATCAGAACCAAAAGAAAAAGCTTTGCATCCTAAGACTAAATCAGAACCAAAAGAAAAAGCTTTGCATCCTAAGACTAAATCAGAACCAAAAGATGACCCAGCTATTAACTTAGATGAAGAGATGCGAAGAATTCTAAGTTAGCTTAATTCGCTACACCTAAATAGGTTAATTGAGTATATTGCTTTTTGTTTCAAAAATCTCATTACTTATTCTGATAAACTGCTCTTAAATATATAGTATTCTGTATATTTGCCCGCATACGATACATGATATAAATCTTATACTTATGGAAAACAGCATAAAGTCTGTTCAAATCGCATTAATAAATTATGGGATTACCAACACTACAGAATTGGTCTACAATCCATCCTACGAAGAACTTTTTAAAGCAGAATTAGACCCAACACTAAGTGGTTTCGAGAAAGGTCAAATGACTCAACTTGGTGCAATTAACGTTATGACGGGACGATTTACAGGTCGATCACCACAAGATAAATATATCGTTAAAGATGCCATTACTGAAGATACAATTTGGTGGAATAATGAGCAATCGCCTAATGATAATAAACCACTTGACCCAGAAGTTTGGGATGATTTAGAGCAAACCGTCACCAACCAATTGAGTAACGAAAAGTTATATGTAATTGATGGCTATGCTGGTGCAAATGAGGACACACGCTTAAAAGTTCGTTTTATAGTAGAAGTAGCATGGCAAGCACATTTTGTTAAGAATATGTTTGTGAGACCTACGGAAGAAGAGCTACGTAATTTTGGAGAACCCGATTTTGTGATATTAAATGCCTCACATACCAGTAACGCTGTTTGGAAAGAGCACGGAATGAATTCTGAAGTATTTACGGTTTTCAACCTATCTAAAAAAATGCAATTAATTGGTGGAACTTGGTATGGTGGTGAGATGAAAAAAGGGATGTTCGCCATGATGAACTATTACCTACCTTTAAAAGGAATGGCTGCCATGCACTGTTCTGCAAATGTTGGTAAAGATAATGATGTAGCAATTTTCTTTGGTTTGTCAGGAACTGGTAAAACAACTTTGTCAACCGATCCACATAGAGCTTTAATTGGAGATGATGAACATGGTTGGGATGATAATGGTATATTTAATTTTGAAGGCGGATGCTATGCCAAAACCATTAATTTAGATAAAAAAGCCGAACCCGAGATCTATAATGCCATTCGTAAAGATGCACTCTTAGAAAATGTAACAGTAGATAGCGAAGGAAAAATTGATTTTACCGATACAAGTGTTACTCAAAACACACGTGTATCCTATCCAATTTATCATATTGATAATATTGTTAAACCAATTTCTAAGGCAGGTCATGCAAGCAAAGTTATTTTTTTAACAGCTGATGCTTTTGGGGTGATGCCACCCGTTTCAAAATTGACTTCTGATCAAACAAAATATCATTTTTTATCTGGCTTTACAGCCAAATTAGCAGGTACAGAAGTTGGGGTGACCGAGCCTCAACCTACATTTTCAGCTTGTTTTGGAGAGGCTTTTTTATCGCTTCATCCTACAAAATATGCTGAAGAGTTAGTCAAGAAAATGGAGCAACACAATACCACAGCTTATTTGGTTAACACCGGATGGAATGGTACAGGAAAACGCATATCAATCAAAGATACGCGTGCAATTATTGATGCTATTCTAAATGGAGAGATCGAAAAAGTGCCGACCAAAGTGATCCCAATTTTTAATCTAGAAATTCCGACTACCTTAGATGGAGTAGACGATGGCATACTTTGTACAAGTGAGACCTACAAAGATCCTTCAGAATGGACCAAAAAAGCAACACACCTTGCTTCATTATTTATCGATAATTTCAAAAAATATACCGATACAAAAGAGGGTGAAAGTTTAGTAGCTGCAGGACCACAGTTAGACTAAGTAGTTCAAATTTTACTATATTAGCCTAATTCAACGAATTCCACATGGCTTTAAATTATATTTGGGTAGGTTTTTTTCTGATTGCTTTTGTCGTAGCCTTATTTAAACTTATTTTTTTAGGAGATACTGAGGTGTTTACTAGAATAATGGAAGCTGTCTTTAGTAGGGCAGAAACTGGTTTTACACTTTCATTAGGACTAACGGGTGCGCTAGCCTTATGGATGGGAATTCTTAAAATTGGTGAAAAAGGTGGCTTAATAAAGATGATTTCACACTTATTAAGTCCGTTATTTACCAAACTTTTTCCTGAATTACCAAAAGATCATCCCGCGATTGGGACGATGATTTTAAACCTATCAGCAAATATGTTAGGTTTAGATAATTCGGCTACTCCTATTGGTTTAAAGGCCATGAAAGAACTACAAACCGCTAATCCCGATAAAGAAACGGCTAGTAATGCTCAAATCATGTTCTTGGTGTTAAATACATCTGGAATGACACTCATACCTGTGAGTATATTGGCATTACGAGCTTCGGCCGGTTCTGTAAATCCAACTGATATTTTTATTCCCATATTGATAGCAACTTTTATTTCTACGATGGTGGGATTAATTGTAACATCTATCATACAAAAAATTAACTTGTTTCAAAGTACGGTGCTTTTATATTTAGGAGGTGCTACAGCTTTAATTATCGGGCTGATAATTAAAGCTGTAGCAACACTCTCTCCCGAACAAATGCACTTGTTTTCTAAGCTGATGACTAGTATATTATTATTTAGTATTATCATTATTTTTATTGTGGTAGCAGCATTTAAAAAAATAAATGTATACGATGCTTTTATTGAGGGATCTAAAGAAGGTTTTAATGTTGCTGTAATGATCATTCCCTTTTTGATTGCCATGTTAGTGGCTGTTGGTGTTTTTACAGCATCGGGTGCCATGGATTTTCTCATAGATGGATTAAGAAGTTTCTTTGCTTTTTTGGGTGTCGATACACGATTTGTGGATGGATTGCCAACGGCATTTATGAAACCATTAAGCGGTGGTGGAGCAAGAGGACTCATGGTAGAGAGTTGGGGTGCTGATCGTAGTTTAGTAGATAGTTTTGTCGGTAAATTGACCTCAATTTTACAAGGATCTACAGAAACAACTTTTTATGTGCTGGCGGTTTATTTTGGCTCTGTAAAAATTAAAAATATACGTTATGCAGCAACTGTTGGTCTGATAGCAGATTTTTCGGGAATTATAGCTGCAATTTTTGTAGCGTATTTTTTCTTTGGATAAAAATACTTGAAAGATGGATAAAAAAAGATGTGAATGGGTCGGAAATGATCCTCTTTATAGAGCTTATCACGACACAGAATGGGGTGTTCCTGTTCTTGATGATGATAAATTATTTGAATTCTTAATACTCGAAACGTTTCAAGCGGGTTTAAGTTGGATTACAATTTTAAGAAAAAGAGAACGTTTTAGAGCTGCTTTTGACAACTTTGCGTATAAAAAAATTGCGAAGTACACAGAATCAAAGCAAGAGGAGTTACTTCAAGATGCAGGTATCATTAGAAATAAGTTAAAAGTAAAAGCTACAATAACCAATGCTATTGCTTTTATGGATATCCAAAAAGAATTTGGTTCTTTTTCAAAATACATTTGGAATTTCGTACAGCAAAAACCCATTAAAAACGAATGGAAAACGATTCATGATGTACCTGCAAATACACCACTTTCAGATAAAATATCAAAAGATTTAAAAAAACGAGGTTTTAAATTTGTCGGCAGTACAGTCATTTATGCACATATGCAAGCAACGGGTATGGTAAACGATCACACAACAGATTGTTTTCGCTATAAAGAAGTTTAGTCTAGCGTTTATTTACTTGTTGGGCACCATTAAATTATTTTCTTTCAGATTCCAAAAATTACAGATAAAAACAAGTATTTCACAACAGAATTTCAACGGAATTATTC
>JGI24023J19991_10003706_pt1 | contig 10659 bp, 21 predicted proteins | sample Cruoilmetagenom1_FD_19991 | JGI IMG/M metagenome (IMG submission 19991)
GTAAATTAACCGCAAGGAAACGTTCCCACGGGTGATGGTTTTGCCCTTGTGGTTTGACATGGATTTCAATTTATTTGACATTGCCTTAATATCCTTTTTAAAAGCTTCCTGTTTTTCGGGCCAGTTTGCCACGATTGAGCGATAAGTTTTTAGGGTTGACTCTTTCAATGGTTTTCCATTCCTGTTTATCGGATTCTTGAGACGGCGGGCCTTGTTCCTGGCATCCTTGAGATGATAGGTATACCACTGTATTTCGAGATCAAGCTTTCTCTTTAGTGGCTTTAGCTGTTCTTCCAGTTCGTTGACCGTGACCACCTTCCGCTGCTCTTCCACAACCTTTGCAGCGTCAAGGAATATTTCGTCAAAGGCTTCAACGGTTTTATTGTCAGCCGCCTCATTGATACGCTCAATGATCGTTCCAAGGTACGGCCACTTGTTGATTGCCCTCTGCCTTACTACCATGCCCGGGATGTGATTTGTCATGACGTGACCTCCTCTGTTCCTCTTTCGGCTCCTCTTCCGGCCACACATGTACCCAACAGGGAAGCCGATCATAGATATAAGCATCCCTTTGTGGGGTATCAAAGCAAATTTCCCCCACCTTGTCGGTCAATAGCTGGCAGGCTTTTTTGATACGCCGTTTTCCGTCTGCAATAACGGTTTCAGCCACAAACCCGAAATGGTGATACATATCGTCACCAATCATGTCAACCAAGCTTTCAAGCTGATCAAAAGGGCGTGTCATAATTTCCTCAATTGTGCCCCTTTCGGCGCGCAACTCTTCCACAAAGCCGTGGGAGTTCTTTTCGTAGACCGGCCAAAGAGAGTCCTCCCCTTTATTCTTTTTCAACACATAATCTTCCGCACTCATAATCACACCTCCAATAATAAGAATTTAAAGATCCGCCTTTGCACATAAAAAAAAGCGGGCTGCACGTGGTTAGTAGACCGGCCCAAAGGAATCCGGCGAGCCAAAGGCTCCCACGTACAGCCCGCCAGAAGGATCACACGGGCACAAAAAAAGCGCCATGTGTGAAACTGATAGGCGCTTGCACGCCTTTGGACATTCCGGCTACTAACCCGGGTCGTGGATTTTGCCACGACAAAAATGGGGTATCAGGGGTTGGGGGGTTCGTCAAGGGGTTTTTTTGGGTGGGTTGGAAAATAGATCATCTAAGGTGAGAGTAAAATTTCTTCTTTGAAAGTCCGGACTGTGCGATCATTTTCCCCAACAGGGGGCCATATTTTTCCTTTTTGCTGTTGAGGTGGTCCACAGTAACAATCCTTCGGATACCTTCGACGTACCCCTCCCAATGAGTATGGCTACCTTTTGTTCTTACTGGCTTGAATTTAGCGGATTTCAGGATAAGTTCAACTTGACTGCGATCAAGCGGGGGGAAGCGCCCACCCATTAGCACTCTGACGCAAGGTGAAAGGGGAGAGCTTCTTTGAATGTGAAATTGTTGGGAAAAGCCTTGAGGAACAGGATGATTTTTATCCCGTAATAGATTGCCCGGTCTTTTATCGGCGCACGTCGGCAAAGCAGATCCGGGACAGAGGCTTTATCGTTAGTGTCAAGGACCGTGGCAATATAGCTTTCCAAGACTTCGTGCATTTTACGCCTTAACTGCTCTGGGCTCTCGGCTTCCACTGCAAGGTTAAAGTTCAAGCAAAGCCCGAACCATTTACCTTCCTTGGTTTTGTAACCATAACACTTCAAGACAAGGCGATTTGGTGATATGTTGACCATAACGTCCCCCTTTTCTATAAATATCGTACCATGGCAACATAAAGCTATCTCTAACGGTTATTAGTGGCAGAATTTTAAGAAGTCAAATAAAAAAACCGGCATAGTTTAGGAAAGAAATTATTACCACCATATGTTGTGGAAGCGGATGCACATGAGACAGGATGGGGCAGGTCTGCACGTTCCCGGTTCCGCGCTTGCCCCTGAATATGAGTTTTCCCGTGAACGGCCCTACTCGCCTATCTGAGGCGTCTGTTTTCCCATAAACAACCAGATCCACGGATGGCATTTCACACCGAATCAAGCTCTTTAATCCCAAAAACCGCCTGAAACAGCCGGATGATTCCCGGCATGTCACCTTCCGATATGGCGAACATATCAACTGACTTATAAGCCTCGCACCCTTCACACGGTACTTTCGGGTTGTTTGCCAGCGCCGCCGATCTGAGGCATTTCAGGTATCGATTGCAGTCGTACCGCTGCTTCGGTCTTTTTTCGGCTACCGAAAGCCTCTTTTTCTTCTTGCCCGGCTTCAAAATCGCCCCACTGTTGGCCGTTCTCGGCTTTCCCCTTGCCATGCATATGCGGTTTTCTTTTGATCGACCGCTACGAGTCATTTCTTGTGGTCCCCATGCGGCTTAATGTCCCATGGCCGGCGTTTCATGACGCTACCGGACACATGATTGTTTCCGTGTGTGGGATTGTTCACCCTGCCGGTTTTCAACCTGTGGATGTACTCCCGCTGTCTGTGCCTTTTGGTTTTCATGATCTTGCCCCTTGTTTGCCTAAAAGAAAAATCTCCGCGAATATTGATAACGGCATCGCGGCTGAGAATATCATCATCCACACTTGGCTGTTTACCGTGACGGCCCCTAGAATTCCGATTGCAGATCCCAGGGAAGACGCCTTTAGTATCCTCCTCATCCGGTCGAGGTATCTTTGCTTTTGTCTTTGTGTATCATTCGCCATTGGTTATCTCCCTCTTCGCAGTTTGAGCGGGTGTCAATTTGCCCCCAACCCGTGAATGCCCCCGGAAGGTCCAGGGGCACGGTTTCCTCATTATCTAAGGAAGCGGCAATTCGCGCCTTTCCTTGGGAAGATCCACCCGCATAGACGCCGGTTCCTGTTTTGGCACAGGGGCCGGGGTTCGCTTGCCCTGGAGGATTTGGCTGTACTCGATCACGTTCATGTAGACCTTGTGCAAAGCCAGGTCATTGGCCGCCGCATCTCGTAGCAATTTCGACATGGGGAGCCTCAAAATATTTCCATCCTCGCCTTCAAAATCATCCTTGATAATTGATCATGTTCAGGTTGCCAGGTTAAACGGGTCATTGAATTTGACAACCATCAGGTCATTGTCCCCGAAATCGGCTACCAGGACATAATCTGGGATGTCGGTTGTCCGGAATTTGTTCCCGATTTGGTAGAACCGTGTCATNGCCTTGGGATTGTTGATCCCATAAATTCGGGCTTCGGCCAGTAGCCGACCAAAGCCTTCAAATGTTTCGCCNCTTTCGCTGTCTGTGAATTTTAATGCTTCCATGGTTTTTCCTTTCTGTGAGGTTTTGGTTCGGTTTACGAATACATCAAATCGATATCTGAGCGATTTTGCATCTTGATACTCCCAATCTGAACACCGACGGTGCATCGCATCATCCGGCCATCCGCGCTTGCTCAGCATCCAGAGGGATGGATAGACTTTTGATAAATGAATCCGGGAGGCTCATTCGCCCGCCCAGCTCAATCATAACCGGCTGGGGTACACGCCCGCCCGGCATCTCTTCGTGGACCTCCGGCGCCGCCATCTTTTCCAAGGCCTTTATGGCGCCCTCAACTTCCATCCAGGGGTCGGATAGGGCATAAAAGTGTAACGCCAGGTCAAACAAATAAGGCTCATTGCCGCCCCATGTTTGTGTGCTTGAGAGGGTTGACAAGCTGGTCAGATCCGTAATTTTCTGAATCATACCTCCCACATTTTTGAACATGCTGCCCAAGTTGGTATCTTCGAATGGACTTTCCCAATTCGCCACAATTTCCTTTGTGGTGCCCTCACCGATAACACCAACCACACACAAAATTTCACTTCCAAAATCTTGGATGAGATGGCATTTTAAGTGGGCGGATAGCTGTTTGTCCGCATTCCCAAAAATTTCGATCTTTGACATTATACCCTCCTGAAGCCGGGCAAAAAAACTTTGCCCTGTCTGTCTCGGATGGTTTTTTCGAGTTCTGCCAATCCATTACACATCTCTTGGAATGCCGAATCATCGTGGGCAGCATCCCGCAGTAGGCCCATCAGGAGAAAGCGCAAATTATTTCCCGGTCCTTCGAGGTCATGGCGAATGGTCGCGCGGGTCCAGGCTTCCAGGCGGCCCAGGCTGTCAAACTTTTCGAATTTTAAATCATCGTCCCCGGCCCTCAAAACGAATAGGAAGCCTGCCGGCGTTTCGGTCTCATAGATCCCGGCCACGGATTTACTCCAGGTCTCGGTGATCCGGCGGCTNACCAATAGCCGCCCATGTCCATTGAAAACTTCCCCCGTTGCGCTGTCTGTGAAATTTAGTTCGATTTTTTGCATTGGTTTTTCCTTTCATTCTTGAGTTTTGTCGGTGCTTGTGCAACCATTTGGGTGAAAATTGGTGTTTTTCCCGATCAAAAACCGGATTCTTTAAAAAAGTGTGAATCCCAAAAACAGGCCGTTTTGGGGGCCAAAGTGTCACAAAGTTTCAAACATATGCTTGTCGAATTTCTCGACATAATCGCCGTAACCCATGGAAAACATTACGGATTATGAAACGAGTTTACATAATCACGCCTATCAGACACTCTCGGAAGTCACTGTTTTCATTATACATTTCTGGTTCCAAAATGGGTTGAAATCTGTGCCCCACTTTTAGAAGAAAAGTGTCACAAGCACTCACTTTAAATTCACTATAATTTCTTATCAGCGTCATTTCATGTGGGTTGTCGTTTTTTTTGGCACCTCAGTAATACCCGCGATTTTTCAAATAGGAAATGTGTCTATTTGTGCATAATTTTATCGCTCCTCAAACGGTTCCTACTGTCCCATCCAAACCGGTCCCTCAGACCCAGAAGCCAAGTCGTCATATCACTGGCAATTTCAGCACCGCCGTGCTTATCTGGGTGACAGAGGCCAACCAACTGCCGCAACCTGGCGGCCAACTCGCGTTTTAGGCCATTCAACTCTGAATTTTCCCGCTCCAAGTTGATTTTTTCGCATTGGAGCAGGTTTATTTCCTTGGATTTCTGCTCAAGCCGGGGGTCCACCGTAAGAGATTGGCCGCTCATGGCCTGGGGATCCTCATGGTGAGCCTTCCATCGCTTCCAACAAGGCAAACACCGGGTTTTCCATACTTCATCTGCTTCGATACTGAAGGGCTTCCCACAATCAACGCACGTTTTCCACATTTCAAACCTCCCGGTTGGTCACGCTGTGAAATTTCTGATGGGCACCGTCGAAATGCAGATCGTCCCTGTAGGGCCGTTACGATGCTTCGATATGATGAACTCAGTCGCGTTCTCATCGGCTTCGTCGTCGTAAACGTAGTCCCGATACAGGAATGCTACGATGTCGGCATCCTGCTCAATGGCACCACTTTCTCTCAAGTCAGCCGACACGGGCCTTTTGTTCACGCGTTTTTCACATTCGCGATTCAATTGTGCCAGCGTGATAACCGGAATTCCCAGGTCCATTGCGAGTAATTTCAGGCGCCGGGAGATGTCTGAAACCTCCTCTTGTCGCATTGATAGTTTTTGGGTGGGCTTGATTAATTGCAGGTAATCGATGATGATCAATCCGATATCTTCCCGGATCTTCATCCCCAAAGAAAGGGATCAAATTTCATCGATTGTGAGGCTCGCCTTGTCGTTATAAAAAATCGGGATATTACCTTTTCGGTTCAACCCTTCGATGATCTTTACAGCGTCATCCTCCGTGATTTTCCCGGTCTTCATACGGCCAAAATCCACGCCACAAAGACCGGAGATGTGCCTTTTGGCCAGGTCTATGTTGCTCATTTCCAGACTGAAATAGAGGACCGGCACGCCCGCCGCTTTCGCAAAATCTTTGGCGATGTCACTTTTACCCATGGACGGCCTGCCAGCTATGATGATATCATCACCGGGTTGCCACCCACCTGTGTATTTATCGATTGTTGGAAATCCGGAAGGCACCCCCAGGTATCCGCCGCCTTTCATAGCCTTTTCGAGTGCCGAAACCGCCTCTCTTGTAATTTCTGAAAATGTTGAGACTCCGCTTACATCAGAGGTCTTTTTCCTCAATTCAAGGAAAGCGGTTTCAGCCGTTTCCATAAATCCGGCCACGGGCATATTGGCAATCCTTGCCTTGAAGGCTGCAACGTCTCTGCGTCTTCTGGCATTTTTGATTTCCTGGATATGATAATCAACTCCCGTGGCCGTTGCAGCGCCTTCGAAAATGCCGAAAAGATACCGATAATCTTCAGCACCTTGTAACACCTTTCGCTGTGCTGCTTCGTTTTGGATTGCCACAGCGTCCCAGAAGGGGTCGCCGTGCTGGTACATATCAACCATGATTTGATAGAGCTCCCGGGTTTTCCGGTCGGTGATATCTTTCGCCTGAAGGTCGGTCGTAGCCTTCAATATGACGGTAGGGTTTTCTGGATTTTGTAGGCCGTCGACGATCATAGCGCCCAGCAATGCTCTTTGCGAAACTGTTGTGTCGAAATTTTCCATTCTCAAATCCCCTTACGCTAATTTTCTTTGATGTGGTGGCCGTGGTTCATTTGACTTCGCTTCTTCAAACGATTCGTCTTCCCACCGGCGTCCCCTGATCCAACCTTCGGCCCATTTCGGTCTCCCGCCATTTTTTATGAGCCCAGGCCGGCGTTTAGCTTCGGCGGTTGCGGCAGGCATGACTTTCTCAAGCAACGGACTATCCAGGTTGGTATCGAGCCATGCATCGGAGGCTTCTGCTTTACCCTTTTTCCAGTTAAAGGCTGTCCAGAAGTCCAGGAATTTTTCCAGCTTCCACCCGGTGAGCTTCCGCTTCTTTCTGGTCAGGTAAAAAGTACCGTTTCCGCCAACCGCATTTCCAGGAAATGCGGTTGGTTTTAATTTTCCATTCTCTTTTTCAATAGTAGTGGGGCGTCTTCTGTCCCTTTCCTGTCCCTCATTTTCCGTTTTTCTGTCCCCTTCGTCATGTAACATATTGAAATCAATGAAGATGTCCCGTTCCCTTTTTTCCGTTTTTCTGTCCTTTTTCTGTACCCCTATTTCACCCCACTGCTTTTGGCATTTTGAGGTTGACTCAGGGTAAGAAATTTCGACCCCAATCTGATCCAGTAATCTCCTGACACGCTTTCTGGACCATCCCCATCGGCGGACCATACCAAGCACTGAAACTTCATTTCCGTTGTTGTGGTCTAGTTGAACCGAAAACAGGGCTTCAAGTTTTGAGAAGGATCTATCCGTGGGCAACAATGTTACCGCACCCTTCGCCATTGGGACCCAGGGGAGCATTAGCTACTTTCCCCCTTATAAGTGTTGGTTTTTTTCGGTGATTTTGTCCTTGACAGAACAGGCTGGGAGTGTTATTTCTCACCTTGAAAGCATGTTTTTTTTCTCCACGGAATCGGCGCCCTTATCCAGGCGCCGTTTTCTTTTTGCGGTTAAAAATTCGCGATGTTGTCGGTCCAATCGCTCCCAAATTTTCGAAACCGCTGCTTTGACTTTAACGGCGGCTGGCCGTAAAGGACCTCGGGGTCAAATCTTGAGAATTCCGCCTGATTTCTTTTTATAGATTCCTCAGTTTCGCCGCCGCATTCGATCCCTTCATAACCGCTTTTTTGTAGCGCCTGGACCATTGCATCGCCATGCTTCGCGTAAAAATCGCCGACGCTGCCCTCTAACTGCCTGAATTTTCTGTTTTTTTCTTCAATTTCTGCTTTGCTTAAGAATTCCATCATCAACTCCTTTTGTTATCAAGATTTTCGTTTGAAAATGAATCCTGACCTGACAATTCTTTTTTCATTTCGGCCACTTCGGCTTGCCGTTGGGGAAGGAAATCCCGTTGTTGTTTGTCGATTGCTGCCATCGCCTCGCGGTACTTTTTCGCGGTTTTTTCAAGTTCCGCCTCATCCCAAATTGAGGGCAATCCATCAATGTCATCCGGCTCGATTTCGGCATTCTTCAACAGGGTTTGGAGCGTACCTGGAACAGGAATTCCGGCTTTTTCAAAAGCGAGGCAGGCTTCCACCACAGTCAGATCACCGGATAAAAAATCATCCAAAATTTGAATGGATTTCTGGTCTGGTTTTCGAATGTCTGGCACCCTGGTTGATTCGTTGTACCCCCGATCCCGCCCCTTCGTTTTCAGGAAGAAGATGATAGCGGTAATGTTCCCGCCGTCGATCTCACGCAACAAGGCGTCCTCAACATGGTCGATTAACCCCTCTTCGACCTCTTCAACGGCCTCCCCGAATGCAAGCGATTTCAGCCACTTGTAGAAAGTTTGCCTTGCGATTCCGACGGCATCGGCGGCTTTCGTAACGTTCCCGTTTGATTCGCGGAGGGCCGTTAAAAACACCCCCTTTTTTCCCGGAGAATGTCCCATTCGTAACTACCCCGCGATCCCTTCCAGGAACGCCGCAACCGCAGCCCGGTTTTTTTCGGCAAGGTTCAGCCAGGGTGTTTTAGGATTCACGAGAGCCAAACCTTTTAAGATAGTGAAATCAGCCCTTTGAATCGCTTCCAGGAGTATCCGACATTGTTCGCGGGCTTCATCGTCCTGTGAATCTCGGATTATCGTCATATACTCCCCCAAAAGGTGCTGACTTTGTTCCTGAAACCTCATGTAACTGTTTGTTATTACCGTATTTGCCATTTTTTCATTCTCCCATCAAATCTTCGATTTTTACGCCTGGGGCGTTCTCAATCCATTGGTCAAGTTCCCGCCGAAGAAATACGAGCCTGCCCCCCGGTTTCCTGAATGGGATTTGCCGTCGCAAAACCAGATTGCGAATAGCCCCTGGTGAGCGGCGCAGGTAGACAGCTGTATCGGCCGTAGTCATGTATTGCATCGTTATTTCTGCGTACTCTGATCGTTATCAAAAACGTTCGTGTCTATACCCAGAAGTGAGGCTATTTTTCCCTTCATCGCCTCACTGGGCTGTGGATTCCGTCCACGAATCAACCGACTAATTTGGGATTCGTGGAGTTCCGCTGCATCCGCAAAAGCGTACTGTGTTCCAAATTTTTCCACTATAGCGGCTTTCAACTTCCTGTTCATCACGGTAATCCCTCCTTTCTTACTGTTGGTATAATATATTTTACCGCACTTCTGCCGCAAAAAAAACTAATCCAAAAACGCACCGTTCACTTCACGGATAATTCTGCCGAGATTGAAAACTTGATACTCAACAATCTCTCCCTGTTCTGTCTTGGTTTTGATTGTAAGTTCCGTGCTGGAAAAAAAACTTTTCCCCTGGTATCCATCGCTCATTTCATAAAGCGATAAGAACAAGGGCACCTCGGAATCCCATTTGTTTTGAATATTTCCTTTGCGAATGCTTTTTACCGCATGGGCAGCTTGATCCCTGGAATACCCTTTGCCAATCAAAACGCTGAGCAGCTTCACTTGGTATAAATTCACAGTGTCAAGGTATGCTTTTGTGCCCCGCCCAGAAGAAGGAACCGCAGGTTCGATATACCCCCGACTCAGCCATTCACGCAATCGCGGGAGCTTAATCTTAAGCCTGTCCGCCGCTTCGAATGTTGTGACCAGAACTTCATTCTTTTCAAGACCCATGTGATGGGCAATATATTATACATCACCTAAAGTCAACAAGAAAATTGACTTACCATGAAATAAATGGGAATATTTCGTTTCCATTAGAAAATTAGCGGTTGAGAGGTTTGGAACGTGTACGTAAGGAACTGCCGGTGGTATTCTGATTTCTGGTACAAAGGGGAGCGGTACACGCTATCTCACGGACCGGTCAACAAGACTATCGCGAAAGAAAAGGACCGGAAATTCAGGGCCGACGTGGCCGCAGGCATATACAAAAAAGAAAAGGATGATCCCCCATTCGACAAAGCCCTTGATGAACATCTCAAAAAATCCAAAACTGAAAATACGGAAAGCAGCGACAACCGGAACCTTCTAAGCGCAAGACACCTCAAAGCCTTTTTCGGTAAGAAGTCCATCTCAAAGATGCAAAACAATGAAGTGTTGATGCGACGGTATATGAACCAGAGAAAGGCCGCCATTGCAGAGAAACAGCTAAAGCAGGGCCGGAACAACTCAGAACTCACATATACGTCAATCAATAGGGAATTGGCTTTGATGCGGGCAATGTTTAATGTCCTGATCCGGGCCGGGAAAGCCCAAAAAAAACCCCGTCCGACTCGTCACACTATTTGAAGAGACCCAGAAGGAACGGGTCTTGACCCTGGATGAAACGGAACGGATTTTAAGAGCCATTGATGAAGCCGACGCTCGCTATAAGCATTTAAAAGATATTGTTATCATCGGCCTGAATACAGCCATGAGATCAGGGGAAATCATGGGGATGAAAAAATCGTGGGTGGATTTGAAAAGCGGCGTCATTGTGGTTCCCAAAGGGGCACAAAAGCGGAAAAAAAAAGACAAAAGGGTTCCTATCAACAGCGTCTTGCATCCAGTCATAAGCCGTCTGATGCGCGATAATAAGGGATCTGAATATCTGATTGTAAACCCACGAACAGGGACACGGTTCACGACCATTCAGAACGGGTGGGATGGCATCCTCAAAAAAGCGGGTATCTTAGCCCGACTTTCGCACTTTTAAAAAAAAAGTTCAATATTTCCTATCTCTTACAAATCAAGGTACTACAGCCTCGCCTTACTTTTTGATCAGGCGAGATTTCGTCTT
>JGI24023J19991_10003709_pt1 | contig 10652 bp, 9 predicted proteins | sample Cruoilmetagenom1_FD_19991 | JGI IMG/M metagenome (IMG submission 19991)
AAAGATTTAACAAACTTTTGCAAGAGCTTGGCAAAAGATTTGACAGCGAAAATAATTTTGAAGGGGTTGTTTTTGAGGAAAGTGCTCCAGGAATTGATATAAAAAATACCTCAGGTTTTTCATGGGGAACTTATGCCGATGGGTTAATATCCAGAAACAAAGCCGCTGCAGATGCATTTCCAAACTCAGTAGTAATTCAATACATGAACTGGGGACCTGATGAATTTTTAGACTATATAATAAAGAATCTATATCAAGTAGGCGCAGGAATGGGTGGTCCGGATCTTGTCCCCGATAAAGGCAGATATTCCACAAAAAAAAGAATCCCCGCGTATGATTATTATCCATTGTATGCTGGTAAAATGCCTTTAGGTACAGCTGTTCAAACACCCAACTTAATTAGAGATGATAGAAACAAAAAAGGTCATTTTACTTTAGATGATTTTTGGGATATGGGATTAAACACGTTAAAACTAAATTATATTTTCTGGTCTTTTGCTGAGCAACCATGGCACAAATTCAGTTTTACAGATGATATTTTGCCATACATTAATGAAAGAGAAGGAAAGATTAATGATGACTGTCCTGAAAATATGCGAAGTAGGAAAAATAATCTGAGGTAACAATGTCCAAAATGGCCAAAAGAGGGGAAAATCTCAGTATCAATTATTTTTTCACAGTTTTTATTTCAATATTATGATCTTCTATTTTACTAATTGGTGGTATTATAAAAAAACCCTCTCCTTTTGAAATTACCTCAGCTTTCATATTGTATATTCTGCCTGTTGTTATAACCCTTCTGCTGCAGATCCAAACCAAGTTCTGACCATAAGAATATTGTCATGTTCTCTTTTAAAACTATTTTAAAGCAAATATAAAATTTCTTGACACTCATATCCTTACAATCTATCATGTATATACATCTTAATTAAAAGAGTTAAAATGAAACGAAAAGACACAAAACCCCTGTATCTACAAATGAAAGAATATCTTCTGGGACAAATACAACAAATGGATCCTGGAAAGAATCAGCTGGAACCTGAAAATCTTCTTTCAAAAAAATTAGGAATGAGTCGTGAAACTGTAAGAAAAGCAATGTCAATTCTTATACAGGAGGGTGTCATAACAAGATGGCATGGGAAAGGTAATTTTGGACACCCTGCCGTGAGTAATCTTGTTATGAGAGTTGATGAAAACTCTGATTTTAGAAGACTTCTAAGAAATGCAGGTTATCAGGTAAAAACAGAACGTTCAGAATCCATAATAAAAAAGCCCAGTAAAGAATTGTTAAGAAGAATTCCGGAAGCAATAAATGAGGAAATCTTATTTTATGAACTGCTTTTTTTTGCAGACACTAAACTGGCAATACATGTAAATGTTGAACTGTTTAATAAATATGTAAAATGTAAACCCGAAAGTGGTCTCTATACCGAATTAATAACTGATGAATTAAAGAAATTCTGCAATGTAGTCTCTGCCTACTCAACAGCATGGCAAAGAGCAGGCATCTCGACCGAGATTTCCTCTAAATTTGGGATTAGTAAAGATACACCTATACTAATTTGGGATGAAATTTATCATGATTTGAATGATTACAAAATAGGTTATGTGGAGATACATTTTAATCCGGAGATAATGGATCTATCTATGAAACTGTCTTTCTAATTCCATATTTATTATTTTAGTTCAAGTCTGCCATCCAGAAGAAAACCACTCTCTTCTGAAACACCGTTTTCTCTGACATATTTAGTGAGTTCATTTCTTACATAAAGACCTGTATCTTTTTTTTGTATATCTTTAAATCCTTTCAGTATAATTCCATTGGCAGCCTCTGATTTCTCCCAGCTTCTAGAAAGACCCTGAACATAGTTAGGCATAGCTAATGTAAAGGACTTATCATAACAGGTTTCCAAAGAAATATTGTCAATTGAAATATCCAATAAACTATTACCAGCCGGATCAATTTTATATCTAATCTCTTTACTAAAATGGAGAAATCCTCTATCAATATTATGTTTACCATCTTTATTTATACGTTTTATATTTTCAATTATAATTTCTTCCAGTTTTTTACCGGTTATATTCAGAAGAACAATAGTATCTGCATAAGGCATTAAATAATAAATATCTGCAATAGTAATGTTTTTTCTTTCCAGATCAAAAAATTTCATCATACTTGTACCATCAATTAATGAAAAATTAATCTTATAACTTGTTTTATTTAATACAGAAACCATGGAATCTGTAATAAAATTAGCCATGGGGTTTTCAAAACTATCTTTAAAAAGAGCATAATTTATATTTTTATATTTTCCTTTGAGATCTATAATTCCAATAGATTTCTTTAATGTAATAATGCTTCTACCTGCATCTGAATTCTCATATTCTAAATCAAATTTCCTATTGCTAACAATATTTCCAGTTGGTAACACAGAAGTTTTAATCAGACAATTATCATTTGATATTCTAAGTATTGATTTCCCATAAAAAATACCATTGAAACCTGCCTGTAAGATAGGAATATCATTAATAATATTTTTTATTTCCAATCCATTGATATTAAGAAAATCATGAGTATGTCCACCAATTATTAAATCAATTTTTTGTTCATTCAAACATGAAGCAAGTTCCACATCACCCATTATTTTTACTGCTGCAAATGTAGATCCCAATTTATAACCAAGATGACTAAGAATTATTATTGAATCACAAAAGGGTGAAAGTTTTTTATAATACTCTTCTACTGATTTAAGTGGATTGTTAATAGAGAAAATTGAACCTTCTCTTGAACGTATCTGTCCAGGAGTAGTTATTCCAATAATCCCTATTCGAACTCCTTTTATTACAACTACAGCGCATGGATAAACCAGACCATCAAGTTCTCCATTGTGTTCAAGGTTTGCAGATAATACAGGAAAAACTGGATTATTCTTTATTGATTTTTTTAATGTCTCAAGGCCTGTATCAAAGTCATGGTTGCCTAATATAGTGGCATTTACCCCAGCTAGACCAAATGCAGAATAGACTGGATGACAAATAAAATCTTTCCCGTCATAACCTGTAAGGTGATCCATTGGTGATCCTGTACTATCATCTCCTGCAGATAAAAATAGAACACCTGTATTGGGCTGATTTTTTGATATTCTTCGTTCTTTTTCAACTTCATTAACAATTTTTGAAAATACGGGCATTGTTGAATAATCATCATCAAAGGTATGGATATTACAGTGAAGATCATTGATATGGAATATTTTTAAGAGAAAGGGATGCTCCTCAAGATCATCCCTTCTTTCAGGAAAACCAGCTGTATCAATGTCTGAAAATTTCTGGTCAATGGCAAAAACACGCCTGTCTTTATCAATTTTACCGCCTATTCCAAAGAACTCTTTTATACCCATTTATTTAAGAAATCCTGTCAAACATTTCCCTGGTAATTTCATAGAGAGCTTCTTCTCCGGAAAAAAATCTTCTTAATTCTTCTACAGCCCTCAAGCTCATATCACTACAATCTTCTATACAGCCGGCAAAATGAGGAAATAGAGTTACATTTGATAATTTCCGCAAAGGGCTGTCCACAGCTGGTGGCTCAGGATCAGAAACATCAAGAACAGCATTAAATCTACCGGAGGAGAGTTCTTTAATTAAAGCAGGTTCATCAATAAGAGCTCCTCTGGCAGTATTTACTATTAAAGCATTGTCCTTCATTACTTTAAAAATAGCACTATTTAACATTTGTTTTGTTTTATCATTAACAGGTGCATGAAGTGAAATTACATCAGATCTTTCAGCAAGTTCCATTAATTTTACACTTTTAACATTAAGTAGCTTTTCATCCTCTTCTGAAAGGTATGGATCATAAACAAGTATGGTAACATTAAAAAGTTTCAGTAGCTTTATTACATGTCTTCCAACCTGACTGGCTCCAATAATACCTACCATTTTACCTCTGAGTTCTCTTGGAGGCCAGCAGTCACAGTCTCTCCATCCGCCATTTTTTACTACTGCAGCAATCTCCCATCCCTTTTTCATTCCCATAATCATAAAACCCAAAGCGGTTTCGGCTACGGTTTCTGCAAGAACAGGACTGGCTCCAAAAACTTTTACACCCTTCTCAAAAAGTTCATCTGAAACCATGCGTTTAACACTTCCACCCATATGAACAACAGCTTTAAGGTCAGCTGCGGCGGCAATTATTTCTGCATCCAATGGAGAAACTTCCCAACTTGTTATACATGCATCAGCTCCATCAAGAAGCCTTTTCATCTCATTTTTATCTGCAGGATCGTCAGTTCCTGTATGTCGTACATCTGCAAAAGATTCCAAATTTCTTATACTTTCTTCAGATATCATCCGTGAATAATATTTTTTTCCAATTGTAATTGCGACTATAGGTTTTTTCATTTTTCAGTCCTAGAATAATTATATTTTAATTGTATAGACAACCTATACTAACCCGTGTAATAATTGTTGTCAACATTATCGATAAAAGATAAAATACTTACCAGGAGTTTTGTATTGAAAATAGACAGAAAAAGTCATGTACCTGTTTACTGGCAAATTAAAGAAAGCATATTAAAGGAAATTACAAGTGGAAAACTTAAACCAGGTGATAAAATACTTTCAGAACCTCAACTAAAAGATAAGTATGGAGTAAGTCGATTAACTGCTAGAAGTGCAGTTACTGAACTTGTAAATGAAGGATATCTGGTTAGAAAACAAGGTTACGGCACCTACATTCAAAAACCCAGAATTGAAAATAGTCAGGAAAATTTTAAGGGATTTAAATCTGATATGGAAGATAAAGGCTTTTCGGTCAGATCAGAAATTTTGGAAACAGTAAATATTTTTGCCCCTGAGTTCCTTCATACTCCGATGATTTTGGGGAAAGATGATAAAGTATTCAAAATAAAACGTCTTAGGTTTGCCAACAATGAACCAATTGTCATTCACGAAAGTTATATTCCATCTGTTTTATGTCCGGATATACTTCAGTTTAATTTTGAAATAGATTCTCTGTATTCAATACTAAGCAGTAAATATAAAAAAATAATACTTAATGCCACAGAACATCTGGAAGCAATATCTGCAACCAATGAGACTGCCTCATATTTAGAAATTAAAAAAGGTGCTCCTATACTATATATACAAAGAACTTCTTTTATAGAGGATAATAGACCCTTTGAGTATAGCCGCAGCTGGTACAGAGGTGACAGGTATATATTTGATGTCCATCTGAAAAGGCAAAACTAGAAGGAAGATTGAAGCCTGTTTATATTTTGTTTAGCCTACTTCTTACCTTTCACTCCTAACAAACTTTTGTTTATTTTCCCTGGCCATTTATTACTGATCTCAAATATTCCTCAGTAAGAGGCATCCTATCAAGCTTCACATTCCCCAGGGCATGACTCACAGCATTAACTATTGCCCCTGCAACTCCATCAGTAGCACATTCACCAATGCTCTTTGCACCAAATGGACCAGCCTCCTCTGGACTTTCAATTGTAGTTATAGTAATTTTCGGCATGTCCCCAGCTTTAAACATTTTGTACTTTTTGAAATTTGGATTTGTAATCCGTCCGGTTTTACTATCAATGAGCATCTCCTCAGAAAGGGCATAGCCCAGTCCCATATGAACACCACCGTTGACCTGTCCTTCAAATAGTATCGGGTTTATTATTCTACCGGAATTATGAATAGGAGCAACTTCGATTACTCTTACTTTTCCGGTTTCTGTATCTACCTCAAGCTCTGTAAAGACAGCAACATAGCTATCTATGGAATTAATTGATTCAAATGTTTCGGTTGCTAATAAATCTCTCTGTGCCCCAAACTTACCAGCCTGGGCAGAAGCAACTATATCGGCATAGGAACATCTACTCATTGTATCAAAATTGGAAATAACAAAACCATCTTCAATTTTAACTTCCGAAGGTTCCAAACCAAGTATGGCGGAGCCTTCGCTGATTAACTGCTTTAAAAGATTTTTAGCAGACAATATTGCAGCATTACCACCTATATAGGTTGTCCGGGATGCCTGTGCTCCTAAATCCAAAGGAGTTACATCTGTATCTGCTTCAATGACCTCTATAAATTCAGGGAAAATATCCAAAACTTCTCCTGCTATTTGAGAAAGAATTGTCCTTGATCCGGTACCTAAATCGTGAGTACCTGTTAAAAGCACAGCTGTTCCATCATTGTTCATCTTTATTGTTATAGTAGTAAGATCCTGATATACAGGATACCATCCATTTCCATGAACAGCTATGTCCATTCCAACACCCCTACGATATCTGCCTGACTGGAGCTTTTCTGCTTTTTCCCTTCTGCTTTTCCAGTCAAATGATTTTACGCCTGTTTCGATACATTCAACTATCCGGGCATTATGCATATTTGCACCCATACAGTTTTCCTCATAAGGCCTTACTACATTTTTCAATCGTAATTCCACAGGATCAATTCCCATTTTAACAGCTATCTGATCAGTATGAGTCTCCCTGGCAGCCATAATCTGCGGACAACCGTAACCTCTCATTGCTCCAGCATTAGGAGAATTTGTATAGAAAGAAGCTCCCCTATAAAACATTTTTTCTGCATTATAGAGAATGAACATCTTACCCGACTGGGCTCCTACTGTATTGGGTCCAGCACCGGCATATGCACCTGTATTCAAATATGACTTAACATGCTGTCCAAGAATTTTACCATCCTTATTAAGCCCTGTTTTAACTGTGATCAATGCCTCATGTCTGGTTCTTGATGAAATAAATGTATCCTTTCTGTTCAAAAGAACTTTTACTGGTCTATGGGTTTTCATTGCTAAGAAACCTGCAACTACTTCATGCATAACTTCCAGTTTGCCGCCAAAGGCACCGCCGCTGACAGTTTTTATTACTCTTACTTTATTTTGTGGCAGTTCCAAAGCAGTAGCAATTACGTCCCTGAAACAAAAAACATTCTGGCAGGAAGACCAGACTGTTAATTTACCATCTCTAGTATAATTAGCGATATGACAAACTGGTTCCATATAACCATGATGTACCCTGGGGGTTGAGAAAGTATCCTCAAATGAAAAGTCTGCATTTNTTATCTGCTTTAGAACAGCTTCCTCAGAATCATTTCCATAAGCCACCCAATCTCCGCACAGGTTAGTACCATCCTTTCCATAAGGATTTGCCTGTGCAGATCCTTCTTTAACAGCGTCTTTAAAATCAACAGCAGATGGTAATTCTTCATACTCAACTTCTATTAATTTAATTGCAGCATCAGCTATTGAGGGAGTATCTGCAGCAACTGCAGCTACTCTGTCACCAACATACTTAACAGTATTATCGAATATATACTCTGTTCTGGGCATATCCATTGGGCTTGCATCCATATAAAACCGGGCAGCCCCATTGTATGCAATATAAGGAGTATTAAAATAATGGATAACAGCATGTACTCCCGGCAGAGACTCTGCTTTTCCAACATTGATACTCTTTATCCTTGCATGAGGATGGGGAGAAAAAAGTATTCTTCCATGAAGCATTCCCTTCATTCTTATATCATCAATATATACCATCTCTCCGGAGGCTTTCATTTCCGATTCACGATTTAAAATTCTTTTTCCTACATATTTAAATCCTTTTTCACTTATTTCTTTTTCGAATTCCTTTATTTTTGAATATCTGTCAGCCATTGGATGCCTCCTTTAACCGGGAAGCCGCCAGTTGAACAGCATCAATAATTTTTACATAACCGGTACATCTGCATAAATTATCCTTTAAAGCAGTCTTTATTTCACTTTCCGAAGGACTGGAATTATTATTAAGAAGAGCAGTTGATGAGATTATCATTCCAGGTGTACAAAACCCACATTGAATAGCACCCGCATCTACGAAAGACTGCTGAATAATGTTCAATTGTCCATTTTCCTGTAATCCCTCAATGGTAATAATTTTTTTTCCTTCAAGATTTCTTACCAGAAGAACACAGGAGTTCTTTGCTACTCCATCAATAAGAACTCTGCAGGCTCCACAGTCATTTGTTCCACAGCCATATTTTGTTCCTGTCAATTCCAAAACATCTCTAAGATAGTAAAGTAGAGTCCATTTAGTATCAGCCTGAATTGAATAAACCCGGCTATTAATATTTAGATCAATTGTATTATTACTCACAGAATATCTCCATTTCTCTATCTCCTTACCATTTTTAATATTAAAGGATATGTAAATGTAATAAAACCAAGACCAATAAACAAAGGTCTATAGTAAAAACCTGATGCAAGAATACCAAAAAATAATATACCGATTGTATTCCCCATATCAATAGAACTTTCCTGAAAGGAAAGTGCAGATGCTCTTAATCTGTCCGGAGCACTGTCAACAACCCATGAAGTTAATACTGATATGCATGAGGGGTAACCCATTCCAAAGAGAATTGCAGAAATAATTAAAGTCCACCTGCCCAGCAGCCCAGGAATACCTAATAAAATAATTCCTCCCGAGAATAACAGCATAGAAGGAATAACTACCTTCATCCGACCGATTTTATCTGATAAATATCCTGAAAATGTTGAGCTTATAATTCCGGAAAGTGCATAAATTAAAAAAAAGAGAGAGGTAGGAATAATATTTTCCAGAGTTAAAAAATAAACAGCTGTATAAGATAGAATAATACCCGATGCAATGGAGGTTAGAATAATACCTGTATAAGAGGCACGCAAATTTATATCCCTAAGAAGAGAGATAAGATCTTTTAATTTAACCTTGATTCTATCTTCATCTTTTCCTTTTTCAGGCAAACTGACAATAGACAGCAGAAACATAGCTATAATAGAAATACCAGAGACAAATATAAAAAAGTAAGAATATCCGTAGCTGTTTATTAACCAAAGCCCAATAGCTGGACCTATTAAAACAGATAATGAAGCTACAGAACGGTAGAGACCAATTGCTGCTCCCCGTATTTTGACAGAAACCATGTCAGCTACAGTGGAGCTGGCAGCAGAAAGAAAGGTAGCCATACCAATTGCCTGATAAATTCGAGCCAGAGACATCCAGAAAAAATCTTGTGAGAGCCATACCAGTATTGGAGCTGTACCAAAAACAAAAGAACCAATCAGCAAAGGAGATCTTCTTCCAAGAGTATCGGCCATGGGTCCGAAATATAATCTGAAAACTACTGAAAATAAAGTAAAAATAGAACTTTGCAATCCTATCATGAAGTCACTTCCACCTCTATATTTAATATAGAGTGGGTACAAAGTTAAGGATATCAGTAACTGCATAAAAATTAAAAAAGAGGCAAAATAGACAGTTAGCAGAGACTTGTTTGTGAGTTCTTTAAAAACTGATTTTCTTTCTAATAACATATCTTAGAGGACCATACCACCATCTGCAGAAATAGACTGTCCTGTAATATATCTGGAATCATCTGAAGCAAGAAATGCAGTTATACCTGCCATCTCCCATGGTTCGGCAAGTCTTTTCATGGGACAGTCATTTGCTCTCATATCAAGCCACTCCTGTCCTGTCATACCATCTCTGTCTCCAATCTGCTTTGCTACGCTCTTTACCATAGCTGTCAAAGTATTACCTGGACACAGTGCATTTACTGTTGCTCCATAAGGTGCCAGTTCCATAGCCATTGATCTTGTAAGACCAATAACACCACTCTTTGAAGCAGAGTATTCAAAAGAGGCCTCCCAACTTGTCTTACCAGCCATAGATGATATATTGATAATACTTCCGGATTTTTGAGATTTCATAATTGGACCTACTGCTTTATTGTAAAGAAAAGTTCCGGTAAGATTAATATCGATAATTTTTTCCCATTGATCAATTGTAACAGCTTCTATGGTAGATCCTGTATACAAACCTGCTGAACAAATAAGAGTATCTATTTCCCCAAACTCATCCATTACAGAAGATACTATATCCTGTGCTCCTGTTCTATCAGTAACATCTTTTATATTAGAGACTGCATTGACACCAAGTTTTTTGCAAGCCTCTGTAGTTTTAATATTTTCATTTTCATTAATATCTACACATATGATATTTGCTCCTTCCTCTGCAAATCTTAATGCACATGCTTCTCCAAGGCCTGTCGCAGCTCCAGTAATTAAAACTACTTTCCCATCGAAACGTTTAGTTTTTCCCATGCTTTGGCTCCTGTTCAATATAAATTGTATCTAATTTTATCTGTAATTTTTTATATATTTCATAATGTTGTTTGTACTCGAAAACTAATTTGGAATCCGGTTTGCTTAGAATTGCTGTTTTTGAAAGTCCTCCACTTAATTCCTGTAATGAAATATCTCTTTTCCCAATACCTGCTCCATAGGCAGCAAGAAGAGCAATTCCGGAAGCACCATTCCCAGAGGGATTGTAAAGAACTTCCCGACCCAGAACATCCCTTATTATATTCCTAAAAACCTTACTTTTTGCTCCTCCGCCAGAGAGAATTAATCTTTTTACTTTGGATTCATATAATGTAAATGAACTTTTCAGATTATATGCAATCCCTTCCAAAAGAGCTCTGTATATATGCCAACCAGTATGACCACTATCTAAACCAAAAATAGTTTCTAAATTCTTATCAGATAGTTCTTTTTCAGTTTTTTGTTTTAAATGAGGAAACACAAATAATCCATTTGATCCAGGTTCTATATT
>JGI24023J19991_10003711_pt1 | contig 10649 bp, 4 predicted proteins | sample Cruoilmetagenom1_FD_19991 | JGI IMG/M metagenome (IMG submission 19991)
GCAACAACTAAAGAAGATGTTCTTGAGTTTATCTCAAACATGTCAGTACTTGAGCTTTCTGAGCTTGTAAAAGAATTTGAAGAGAAATTTGGCGTATCTGCGCAAGCTACAGTAGTAGCTGGTGGTGGTGCTGGCGATGCTGGTGCAGCTGCTGAAGAGCAAACAGAATTTAACGTAGTACTTACAGGTGCTGGCGATAAAAAAATCAATGCTATTAAAGTAGTAAGAGCTATTACAGGTCTTGGACTTAAAGAAGCAAAAGCTGCTGTTGAAGAAGTACCAACTGTTCTTAAAGAGGGTGCATCTAAAGAAGAAGCAGAAGAAATTAAAAAACAAATCGAAGAAGCTGGTGCTTCTTGTGAGCTTAAATAATTACTATTATTTAAGTGAACCTAGGTATTTTGCCTAGGTTCAAACTGTACGACCTACTTAGATATATTGATAAACTATTCGGAGACATTTTCATACCCTCCTCTAATAGTTTCTTTGTGTATCTAACCATTTAGAGTGATCTAAAACAACGATATTTATTAAATAAACCATTACTAACCCCATCATACAAAGGATAAACATGTTAAATTCTTTACATTCTGGTAACAGACTTCGTGTCGATTTTTCTAAAACGCCAAGAGAAATAGAAATTCCAAACCTGCTCCAACTTCAGCAAAAAAGTTATGAAAACTTTTTAATGTTAGGTGAAAAAGACAGAAAAAACTCTACACTTGAGAGAGTATTCAGATCTGCATTCCCTATTCATGATCAACAAAATAGAGTAACACTTACGTATAAAAACTCTGAAGTCGTTAAACCAAAATATACAGTAAGAGAGTGTATGGAAAGAGGATTGACCTATTCTGTATCTCTTAAGATGAATATCGCACTTACTATTTGGAATAGAGATGAAAAAACAGGTGAAAAACTAGACCCTAAAGAGATCAAAGAACAGGCTGTTTTTGTTAGAGACATTCCTTTGATGACAGAGAGAACTTCATTTGTTGTAAATGGTGTTGAGAGAGTTATTGTAAATCAACTTCACAGATCTCCAGGTGTTATCTTTAAAGAAGAAGAGGGAACAACAGTTGGTTCTGGACTTATTTATTCTGCACAGATCATTCCTGACCGTGGTTCATGGTTATATTTTGAGTATGATTCAAAAAACATTCTTTATGCACGTATCAATAAAAGAAGAAAGATCCCTGTAACGATCCTTTTTAGAGCTTTAGATTATTCTAAAGATGATATTGTAAAACTATTCTACTCTACAAAAACGATCAGTATTAAAGATAACAGATTCCTTGTGAAGTTTGATGCAAATGACTTTACGGGTAGAGCAGATTATGATGTAAAAGACATAGANGGCAATACAGTTGTTAATGCAGGAAAGAGACTTACTAAGAAAAAAGCACAAAAGCTTGTTGAAGATGGTTTAGAGTGGATCGAATACCCACTTGAGATACTTATGGAGAGACACCTTGCTACAGCAGTGATCGATCAAGAGAGTGGTGAAGTATTGTATGATGTAGTAGCACCTTTGGATGAAACAAAACTTAAAAAGATGATCGAGCAGGGTATCGAGACGATCGATATCATCGATGACCTTGCAGAGGGTGCAGATCAGTCAATCATTAATGCATTTATAGCAGATGGCGAATCGTTAAGACTCTTGAAGCAAACAGAAGAGATCGACGATGAAAATGTACTTTCAGCGATCCGTATCTATAAAGTAATGAGACCAGGTGAACCAGTGACACCTGAAGCTGCAAAAGCATTTTTAAGACAACTTTTCTTTGATCCTGAAAGATATGACCTGACTAAAGTTGGTCGTATGAAAATGAACCATAAATTGGGTCTTGATATCCCTGAATATGCAACTGTACTTACGTCTGAAGACCTTATCAATACGGTAAAATACCTTATTAAAGTAAAAAATGGTCAAGGTCATATTGATGACAGGGACCACTTGGGTAACAGAAGAATTAGAGCGATCGGTGAGCTTCTTGGTAATGAACTTCACAATGGTCTAGTTAAGATGCAAAAAGCGATCAAAGACAAGATGACAACGGTTTCAGGTACCATCGATGAATTGATGCCACATGACCTTGTGAACTCTAAAATGATCACAAACACGATCTTGGAATTCTTCTCAAGCGGACAACTTTCACAGTTTATGGATCAGACGAACCCACTTTCAGAAGTGACACACAAAAGAAGACTTTCAGCACTTGGTGAAGGTGGTCTTGTGAAAGAGAGAGCCGGATTTGAAGTAAGGGATGTACACCCTACACACTATGGACGTATTTGTCCTATTGAAACGCCAGAGGGTCAGAATATTGGTCTTATCAATACACTTGCTACATACTCTAAAGTAAATGAGCATGGTTTCATTGAAGCACCATATAAAGTAGTAAAAGATTGTCAGGTAACAGATGAGATCGTTTACATTACTGCAACTCAGGAAGAAGATAAGTGTATCGCACCTGCTTCAACTGTAGTAAGTGAAGATGGTATGATCGTTGAAGATCTTATCGAGACAAGACTTAATGGTAACATCGAACTTAACGATGCAAAACGTGTTGATCTTATCGATATCTCTCCATTGATGATCTCTGGATCTGCTGCGGCACTGATCCCGTTCTTGGAACATGATGATGCCAACCGTGCACTGATGGGTTCAAACATGCAACGTCAAGCAGTACCTCTTATTAAAACAGAAGCACCAGTGGTTGGTACAGGTATGGAAGCGATCGTATCGCGTGATGCTTGGGANTGTACTAAAGCAAAAAGAGCGGGTACGGTTGAAAAAGTAGATGCGAAGAACATTTATATCATGGGTGAAGATGAGTCAGGTGTATTTATAGACCATTATCCTCTTGAAAAGAACATGAGAACTAACCAAAACACGACATTTACACAAACACCTATCGTAAAACTTGGTGATAAAATAGAAGCATTACAAGTGATCGGTGATGGTGCCAATATGGATCAGGGTGAGCTTGCGATCGGTAAAAATATCCGTGTAGCATTTATGCCTTGGAACGGATATAACTACGAGGATGCGATCATCGTTTCTGAGAAGATCATCCGTGATGACACTTTTACATCTGTACACACGTATGAAAAAGAAGTAGAAGCAAGAGAGCTTAAACATGGTACAGAAGAGATCACACGTGATATCCCGAATATCCGTGAAGATGAGCTTCTTCACTTAGACGAGTCTGGTATTGTATCGATCGGTACGTATGTGAAGCCGGGTATGATCCTTGTAGGTAAAGTAAGTCCTAAAGGTGAGATCAAACCAACTCCTGAAGAGAGACTCCTTAGAGCGATCTTTGGTGAAAAAGCAGGACACGTAGTAAACAAATCGCTTTACTGTCCGGCATCTATGGAAGGTGTAGTTGTTGATATCAAAGTCTTTACTAAAAAAGGCTATGAAAAAGATGCAAGAGCTATCCAGGCTTATGAAGAAGAGAAAGCAGTACTTGATGGAGATCACCACGATCAACTTCTTATGATCGATAGAGAAGAGATCCTGCGTATCGCTAACTACCTTTCAGGTCAGGCATTGGCTAAAGATGTAACGATAGGTGATACAGAGTATAAAGCTGGTGCACAAATCGAAGAAGAGACCATCAAAGGTGTAAACAGATTTGCACTTAGAGGTGTGGTACAGTCTTATTCAGACGATGTACAAAAAGAGTATGAATCACTTAAGAACTACTTCTTGAAACAGAAGAAAAGACTTAAGAACGAGCATGAAGAGAAATTGGCTGTACTTGAAAAAGATGACATCCTTCCTTCAGGGGTAACGAAGCTTGTAAAAATCTACATTGCAACAAAAAGAAAGCTCAAAGTCGGAGATAAAATGGCTGGACGTCACGGAAACAAAGGTATTGTTTCCAACATCGTACCAGAGATCGACATGCCATACCAGGAAGATGGAAGACCAGTAGATTTAATTCTAAATCCACTAGGGGTACCTTCTCGTATGAACATCGGACAAATCCTTGAAGTACACCTTGGTCTTATAGGTAAGAACCTTGGTGAGCAGATAGAAGAAATGTTCCTTGATCAGCAGGCAGATTTTGTACAAAAACTAAGAGTAAAAATGACTGAGATAGCGGATGTTGCAAAACTGATGAATGCTAAAGAGTTACTTGGAAGTATGTCTGATGAAGATCTTATCAAGTATGGTCGTGACTGGAGTACAGGTGTGAAGTTTGCTGCACCTGTATTTGAAGGTGCAGATCAAAAAGAGTTTGATAAACTCTTTGAAATGGCCAAGATGGATGCTGATGGTAAAATGGTGCTCTTTGATGGTAAGACCGGTGAACAGATGATCGAAAAGGTCAATGTTGGATATATGTACATCCTTAAACTTCACCACCTTGTTGATGAAAAAGTGCATGCACGTTCAACAGGACCATACTCACTTGTTACACAGCAACCAGTTGGTGGTAAAGCACTCTTTGGTGGACAAAGATTTGGAGAGATGGAAGTATGGGCACTTGAAGCGTATGGTGCTGCACATATTCTTAAAGAGATGTTGACGATCAAGTCAGATGATGTTGAAGGTAGAGCAAAAGCATACAGAGCCATCACTAAAGGTGAGTCTGTACCAGAATCGGGTGTACCTGAGACAATGTTCGTATTGACCAAAGAGCTTCAGGCACTTGGATTAGATACAGAGTTATATGAGAGTAAAAAAGAAGTGGAGGGTGAAGATGAGTAAGGCTTTAGAGAATTTAACACCAATAGATCTTAACAGTGAAGAGAGACCAAAGGATATAGCAGCATTACAACTTAGAGTTGCAAGTCCGGAAAAAGTACTCTCTTGGAGTTTTGGTGAAGTAAAGAAACCAGAAACGATCAACTATAGAACCCTAAAACCAGAGAGAGACGGACTTTTCTGTGCGAAGATCTTCGGCCCTATCCGTGACTATGAGTGTCTTTGTGGTAAGTATAAAAAGATGCGTTACAAAGGTGTGGTGTGTGAAAAATGTGGTGTTGAAGTAACCACTTCAAAAGTAAGAAGAAACCGTATGGGTCACATCGACCTTATCGCACCTGTAGCACATATCTGGTATGTTTCTTCATTGCCGTCACGTATCGGTACACTGTTGGGTGTAAAGATGAAAGACTTGGAAAGAGTACTTTACTACGAAGCATACATCGTTAAAACACCGGGTGAAGCATCTTATGATTCTGAAGGAACAAATCCACTAGCTAAGTATGATGTACTTAATGAAGAGCAGTATCAGCAAATCATGCAGCGTTTTGGTGATTCTGATNTAGATGCAAGAATGGGTGGNGANATCGTTCANGAACTTCTTGCAGATCTTGACCTTGTAGAAATGTTTAACCAGTTGAAAGAAGACATTCAGGCTACTAAATCTGAAGCAAAAAGAAAGACGATCGTTAAACGTCTTAAAGTGATCGAGTCATTCCTTCACTCAGGAAACAGACCAGAGTGGATGATGTTGACACAATTACCAGTACTTCCACCAGATTTGAGACCTCTTGTAAGTCTTGATGGCGGTAAATTTGCTGTTTCTGATGTGAATGACCTTTACCGAAGAGTGATCAACCGTAACCAGCGTTTGAAAAGACTTGTGGAACTTGACGCTCCAGAGATCATCGTTAGAAATGAAAAGCGTATGCTTCAGGAAGCAGTGGATGCTCTTTTTGATAATGGTAGACGTGGAAATGCAGTTAAAGGTGCCAACAAGAGACCATTGAAATCACTTTCAGAAGTGATCAAAGGTAAACAAGGTAGATTTAGACAAAACCTTCTTGGTAAACGTGTTGACTTCTCTGGACGTTCAGTTATTGTTGTTGGACCAGATTTACGTATGGACCAGTGTGGACTTCCTAAGAAAATGGCGATCGAACTCTTTAAGCCACACTTGATGGCTAAACTTGAAGAGAAGGGTTATGCAACAACGCTTAAACAAGCTAAAAAGATGATCGAAAAGCAAGAGAATGAAGTATGGGAGTGTTTGGAAGAAGTAGTTGATAATTATCCTATCTTACTGAACCGTGCGCCAACGCTTCACAAACTTTCTATTCAAGCGTTCCACCCAAGACTTATCGAGGGTAAAGCGATCCAACTTCACCCACTTGTATGTTCTGCGTTCAACGCCGATTTCGATGGGGATCAGATGGCGGTACACGTACCACTTTCGGATGAAGCTATTGCTGAAGCAAAAGTATTGATGCTTGCATCGATGAACATTTTGCTTCCTGCATCAGGTAAAGCGATCGCCGTACCTTCACAGGATATGATTTTAGGTCTTTACTACCTAACACTTGAGAAGAACGATGTTAAAGGTGAACATAAATTGTTTGCTAACGTTGAAGAAGTTGAGATCGCATTTGAACAGCAATCACTTGACCTTAATGCACGTATTAGAACAGTGATAGAAGGACGTATTGCCACTTCAACTGCAGGTAGATTGATCTTAAAATCTATCATTCCTGATTATGTACCGGAAAAATACTGGAACAAGATTCTAAAGAAAAAAGATATCGGTACTTTAGTTGATTACATTTACAAAATAGGTGGTGTATCAGAGACTGCAGGTTTCCTTGACAATCTTAAGGATATGGGTTTCAAATATGCAACTAAAGTTGGGGTTTCTATCTCTATTGAAGATATTAAGATTCCTGAGATGAAAGAAGCTAATGTTATTTCAGCTAAAGAAGAAGTAAAAGAGATCCAGAGACAATTTGGTGCTGGACTCTTAACAGATCAAGAACGTTATAACAAGATTATTGATATCTGGACAGATGCGAACAATGGTATTGCTGAAGGTCTTATGACTTTAATTAGAGCAGATAAAGATGGATTTAACTCGGTACATATGATGGCTGACTCAGGAGCTAGAGGTTCTGCTGCGCAGATCAGACAGCTTTCAGGTATGAGGGGTCTAATGGCAAAATCAGATGGGTCTATTATTGAGACACCTATTACCTCGAACTTCCGTGAAGGTCTAAATGTACTTGAATACTTTATTTCAACACACGGTGCGAGAAAAGGTCTTGCCGATACAGCACTTAAGACAGCCAATGCGGGTTACTTGACAAGAAAACTTATCGATGTTGCACAAAACGTGAAGATCGCTATGACTGATTGTGGTACACACGAAGGTGTGGAAGTATCTGATATTGTTGTGGGTAATGAGATGATCGAGCCATTGGCAGATCGTATCTACGGTAGAGTGCTTGCTGAAGCGATCATCGATCCTATTACTTCTGAGGTACTTGTATCTGAAGGTACAATGATCGATGAAGAGACTGCAACAAGAGTGCAGGAAGCAGGTGTACGTTCAGTTGTTATGAGAGCACCATCATCTTGTAAGGCACCAAAAGGTATCTGTGCAAAATGTTATGGTCTTAACATGGCTGACAATAAAATGGTTAAACGTGGAGAAGCTGTAGGTGTTATCGCGGCTCAGTCTATTGGAGAGCCGGGTACACAGCTTACACTTCGTACCTTCCACACCGGTGGTACTGCGACTGCGGGTAAAGAAGAGCGTTCAGTTGTTGCAACAAAAGAAGGGTTTATCAGATACTACAACTTAAATGTATATCGTAACAGAGAAAACAACCTTATCGTTGCAAACAGAAGAAATGCCGGTATCCTTTTGGTTGAACCAAAGATCAAAGCAGTGGTTGACGGAAAAATTTCTCTCATTGTTACACATGATGAGTATGTGATCTCTGTTAACCCAGGTTCTAAAGATGAAGTGAAGTACAACCTTAGAAAATCTGATGTTGCTAAGTCAAATGAACTTGCAGGTGTTGCAGGTAAGATCGAAGGTAAACTTTTCTTACCACTTAAAGATGGTGACTCTGTGAAAGAAGGTGACTCAATCGTTGAAGTGATCAATGAAGGTTGGTCTGTACCTTCACGTGTACCATTTGCCTCTGAAATTAAAGTGGAAGATGGTGCTCCTGTAACACAAAATGTTGTCTCTGAATCAAAGGGTACTGTGAAGTATTTCTTACTTAAGGGAGACTACCTTGAAGCACTCAATTCAGTAAAAGAGGGTGATAAAGTAACTGAAAAAGGTCTCTTTGCTGTGGTTGTTGATGAAAACAACAGAGAAGCGGCAAGACACTATATCTCAAGAGGTTCAGTAGTTAAAGTAGATAGTGAAGCAAAAGTACAAAGAGGAGATCTTCTTTCNGCACCTGAGACTTCAGCACAAGTGGTTGTAGCAGAATGGGATCCATACTCAGAACCTATNATTGCTGAGCAGAACGGTAAATTGAAATTTGAAGATATCATTCCAGGTGTAACAGCNGTAGAACAGTTTGATGAAGTAACAGGTGATACAAGACTTGAACTTAATGAACATATTCCTGCAGCGTACAAACCGGCGATCATCCTTGCAACTGAAGGTGGAGAGCTTATCCGTTATCAACTTGATCCTAAGACGATCTTGTTTGTTCAGGATGGTGATGATGTAAGTATCGCAGATATTTTGGCTAAAACACCAAAAGCGGCGATCAAATCAAAAGATATTACTGGTGGTCTTCCAAGAGTTTCTGAACTCTTCGAAGCAAGACGTCCAAAAGATATCGCATTGATCGCACAGATCGATGGTGTGGTCAGTTTTGGTAAACCATTACGTGGTAAAGAGAGACTGATCGTATCAGGTGAAAATGATCAAATAACAGAGCAATTCATCGATAAAAACAAAGTAGCACTTGTACATGCTGGTGATTATGTACACGCTGGTGAGAAATTGACTGATGGTATCATCTCAAGTCATGACATTCTTGCAGCACTTGGTGAGAAAGCACTTTATGAGTACATTGTTTCTGAAGTACAGATGGTTTACCGTCGTCAAGGGGTTAACATCTCAGATAAACACATTGAGATCGTTACCTCTCAAATGATGAGACAGGTAAAAGTAGTTGAGTCTGGTGACTCAAAGTTCATCGCTGGAGATATCGTATCTCGTCGTAAGTTCCAAGAAGAGAATCAATCTGTTCTTAAACTTGGTGGTGAACCGTCTATTGCTGAGCCAATGCTTGTTGGTATTACACGTTCAGCGGTTGGTGCAGANTCNATTATCTCTGCGGCATCATTCCAGGATACAACGAAGGTTCTTACTTCTGCATCTATCGCAGGTACAGTAGATAGCCTTGAAGATCTTAAAGAAAATGTTGTTATTGGTCGTCTTATTCCAGTGGGTACTGGTATGATCGACAATGATGATATCGAACTAACTGTGGCTGAGTAGTTTAATCTAAATCCACACTGCCTCTATACCTAATAGAGGCAGTATAAACATAATTATAATTTCCTCTCATTTTATCCATAAGAAAAACCAAAGATATTTTCGATATAATATGCCTCCAAAAATCTGCGTGATTTAGGCTAGATATAAACACTTATTTGAATGTTTATATGTGGTGTAAGAACCCAGATTCAAGAGACATTGATCTCAATTCAAACTAACAAAAAGAAAGGATTACGATTTGCCTACAATTAACCAATTGATTCGTAAAGAACGTAAAAAGCAAGTGAAAAAATCAAAATCACCTGCGCTTGTAAACTGTCCTCAAAGAAGAGGCGTTTGTACTAGAGTTTATACTACAACTCCAAAGAAACCTAACTCGGCACTTAGAAAAGTTGCTAAAGTAAGATTAACATCTGGATTTGAAGTTATTTCATACATCGGTGGTGAGGGTCACAACCTTCAAGAGCACTCAATCGTACTTGTACGTGGTGGTAGAATCAAAGATTTACCTGGTGTAAAATATCATATCGTTCGTGGTGCATTAGATGCTTCAGGTGTTCAAGGTAGAACAGTTGCTAGATCTAAGTATGGTACTAAGAGACCTAAAAAATAATTTAATTATTTTTTAACATGATGTCGTANTCACTAGGTTCTCTTCAGCAGAGGACTAAACGAAAGTAGTTTCGTTTTAAAAGTGTAAGAGAGCTGAATAACATTGAGTATCAGTGGTAAACTGAGAAGCAAAGACAGAAATTCATTAGAATTTTTGAGTAAATTTGTAAAATTGAAGGAAAAACAATGAGAAGAAGAAAAGCTCCCGTAAGACCAGTACTTCCAGATCCAGTATACGGATCAAAAGTATTAACAAAATTTATCAATGCAGTAATGCTAGATGGTAAAAAAAGCACAGCGCAAAAAGTAATGTATGCTGCGTTAGAGAGAATTGAATCAAAATCTGGTGAAAAAGGTATTGAAGTATTCAACAAAGCTATGGATAACGTAAAACCAGTAATGGAAGTTAAATCTAGAAGAGTTGGTGGAGCTACATACCAGGTGCCTATCGAAGTAAGACCTGTAAGACAACAGTCAATGGGAATTAGATGGATCGTAGACGCTGCAAGAAAAAGAAATGAAAGAACTATGATGGAGCGTTTAAGTAATGAACTTATGGACGCTGCAACTGAAAAAGGTGCTGCTTTCAAGAAGAAAGAAGATACATACAAAATGGCAGAAGCTAACAAAGCATTTGCTCACTATAGATGGTAAGGGACTAAGTTATGGCAAGAACGCATAATCTTAACGACGTAAGAAACATCGGTATCGCTGCTCACATTGATGCAGGTAAAACAACAACAACGGAAAGAATCCTTTTCTATACAGGTGTTGAACACAAAATTG
>JGI24023J19991_10003712_pt1 | contig 10647 bp, 11 predicted proteins | sample Cruoilmetagenom1_FD_19991 | JGI IMG/M metagenome (IMG submission 19991)
ACTGGCTGATCGCCCCGGAAGGGCAAAAGGCCATCAGCGAATTCCGCGTCGACAACCAGCAACTCTTCTTCCCCAACGCCAACAAGGCGGGGTTGTGAGGGAGAGGGACGCGCTATCGCCCGCTACGTCTACATCCTGGCAAGTCGCAAGAATGGGACTCTTTACACGGGCGTAACGGGCGACATTGTGCGGCGCGCATACGAGCATAGGGAAGGTCTAATCGCGGGTTTCACCAAGCGCTACGACGTGAAAACACTCGTCTATTTCGAATCCCATTTAGACCCAGCCAATGCCATCCAACGCGAGAAAATTCTCAAGCGCTGGCGGCGTACCTGGAAGATCGCGCTGATCGAGCAGCACAACCCGGACTGGCACGATTTGTACGACGAGATAGCGCAGTGAATACTGTGCGCCGAAAAATTCTCTACTGTCATCCCGGACGGCCCGCGAGGGCCGATCCGGGATCCATCTATCCGACATTGCGGCGACATGGATCCCGGCTCTCCGCTATCGCTCCGGCCGGGATGACGCTTGAGACACCGGTTGTGCTCTGCGGTTGTGCTCTGCACACCGCCGCCCTACCCCTCAGCCAGACTCTCGAAGCGGCGAGTGTGCCGGTCGTAGGCTTGTAGATCGCCACTGGCGATATCGAAGTAAGCACCGTGGACGGCCAGCGAGCCGGCGGCGACGCGTTCGGCCACGAAGGCGAAACTCATCAGGTTCCCGAGCGAGCTGACCACGCCCGCCTGCTCCAGCTCGCGTTGCAGAACGTCCGGCGATTGGCCGGGGTTGTTGGCGATGACCGTGCCCCGCGCCGCCTTGAGCAGGGACATCCATTTTTGGATAAATACGCCCCCGCCCCTGTCCGGTTCGTACATGCCGTCGAGGTAGGCCTTGATGCCGCCGCAGCCTGCGTGCCCCAGAACCACAATGTCCGTCACCCCCAGGTCGCTGACCGCGAAGTCGATGGCGGCACTGGTGCCATGGAAATCGCCCTGCGGCTCGTAGGGCGGCACCAGATTGGCGACGTTGCGCAGGACGAACAGCTCCCCCGGCCCGGCATTGAACACGGCAGTGGGATCGACCCGGGAGTCGCAACAGCCGATGACCATCGTGAGGGGGCGCTGCCCGCGCCGCGCCAGTGTTTCGAAAATTTCTCGTTGCGGCAGAAAGCTTTCCGCGCGGAACTTGTGATAACCCTCGAACAATCTGGTGATGTCGCGCATACACCCTCCTTCGCCTTAGGGCCCGTTGTAACGCACGGTGCCGAGGCCGGAGACCTCGTAGCCGCCCATCTGCGCCGCGCGGGCCGTGAATATGTCGCGCCGGGCAAATGCGAACAGGCTCTGCACGGACGGCGAAAAGTAGTCGCGCCGGCGCACGAGCAGGTCATAGCGCTCACGCATCAGCGGCACGAATTCCAGCTTTAGGCTGCGCGCCACCGCCTCGACCGCCAGGCCGGCCTCGGCCCGGCCCTCTAGGATGGCGAGGCCCAGATCGGTCTCGCCGCGCGCGGTTTCGTCGGTAAACGCCAAGTCCTTGGCCGCCACCCCCTCGCGTTCCAGCAAGTGGGTGAGCAGCAAGTGGCTCCCTGCCTCGCCCTGCCGCCGCACCACCCGCACGTCCTTGTGGGTCAGGTCGCGCACACCGCGAATGCCGCACGGGTTGCCGGGGCCAAGCACCAGACCTTGCTGCCGCATGGCCCATTCGAGCAGCACCAGCCCCTGACCGGNGAGTCTTTCTCGAATGGCCGGAACATTGAAGTCGCCGCTGCCGGCATCGAAAACATGCAGACCGGCCAGCATGGCCTCGCCCCGAGCGACGCGCTCAATCCCATCCAAGCTGCCGTCGGGCAGGAGCGCCAAGCCGCAGCCTGACTCCTTCACCGCCCAGTCGAGCAGCGGATCGTGACTGCCTGCAATCACCGGCGGCGCCACCACGGCCTGTTCACCAGCCGCGTTCTCGGCCAGCCACAAGTCGATCTGCGCCCTGGGAAACAGCCACTTGCCGGTCACCCGCGTACACGGGATGGCCCCCTGGCGCACAAGCTCATAGACCCGCCGCTCCTTGATGCGCAGGTAGTCAGCCACTTCCCTGGTGGTCAACAAATCCTGTGCGGGCATGGCCGGTGCATCGCTCATGGCCGTAGTATAGCCCTTTGAGATCATGGCCGCAGCCGCGTCTCATCCGCCTTCTCGCACAGCCATGAGCGAAACGCGGCGATCTTCGGGCTATCCTGCCGCCCCTCCCGGCATAGCAGGTGGTACCCGGTGCCGGACCGACAGACCACGTCAAAAAGCTGGCACAGGCGCCCGGCCGCCAGATCGTCCACCACCAGGGCGGTCCGACCAAGCGCAACCCCTTGCCCATCCAGGGCGGCTTGAATGGCCAGCGCGCTATCGGGCACGTGCGGTCCATCGGGCAGACGGGCGCTCGCCAAACCCGCCGACGCGAACCAGTTCGCCCAGCCCAATCCCGTTGCCGGCACGGTCACATGTATCAGTGGAAGGTCCATTAGATCGGCGGGCGTCCGCGGTTGCGGCATCGCTTGCAGGTAGGACGGACTACAGATCGGAAAGGCCTCCTCCACGAGGAGGGGGGTCGAATGAAGGCCAGGATAGTCGCCCGGACCGAGCCGTATCGCCACATCCACATCTTCGCGCTCGAAGTTGACGAGATATGGGCTTGTAGAAAGCCAGACCTCAATGCCCGGGTGACGGACGCGGAAATCAGGCAGCCGCGGCAGCAGCCAGCGCACGGCGAACGACTGCAGCAGATTCACTCGCAAAGGGCCGACCGCTTCCTCAGTACGCAGTCGCTGCGCGGTCTCACTCACCCGCGCAAAGCAGTCGCGCACGACCGGCAGCAGCGCCCGGCCGTTATCGCTCAACGTTACAGAGCGGGTGTCCCGGAGAAAAAGCCGCAAGCCCCAAAACCGCTCCAGCGCCCGCACCTGATGGCTGATCGCACTCTGGGTAACGTGCAACTGCGCCGCGGCCTTGGTGAAGCTGCCCTGCTGCGCCACCGCCGCAAAGGCGCGCAAGCAGGCCAGCGGCGGCATATCGTCACGCATGATTTTTATATGAATTTATATTCATAAACATAATGATTTCTATCATTTGAAATCATCCATTTTCAAGGTCATTTTGTGGAAATAGATCGTTTCCGTCATCTCTTTTGATGAATCAGTTTAGATGTATAACCGATCCAAAATCAACGACTCCGTCAGTCGATCCTCTCTGGTCGGGCGCCGCGTGCAACGGGACCGCTGGGGCGAGCCGGTGGAACCGTTTGCGCGGCCGAAGCGGTCCGACCCGGCGCCAGGACCCGTGGGATTGATGCGCATTCTTGCCGGTCTGATCGCCCAAGTGGCGCACTGTCACGGCCGCTGCCTTTTCGGGCCACACAAAAATTAGGGTCGTATCCGCCTAGCTCCGGTCGCTAATATGATCGGGAACGACAAACGCCGGGCAAACGGCGTGTCTCAGAAGGGGTGGCATAAGTGGATTTGGGTGGAAAGCGGGTTCTGGTCTGTAACTGCGAGGCGACGATGCCTTTGGAGGCGGGCGCGCTGAGCAAGGCGTGCGGCGCTGTCGGCGCCACGGGCGAGATCGAGGTTCATAGCCAGCTGTGTCGCGCCCAGCTTGGCAACTTCCAGCAGGCGATTCTCGGCAAGCAGCCGATCCTGGTTGCCTGCACCCAGGAGGCACCGCTCTTTTCCGAGATCGCGGGCGAAGACAACCCGGAGGCGCAGATTGCCTTCACCAACATCCGCGAGCGTGCCGGCTGGTCCGATAACGCGGCCGCGGCGACCCCAAAGATCGCCGCCCTGCTGGCCGAGGCGGCGCTGGAGATGGAACCGACGCCAGCGATCACGCTCGAGTCAAAGGGCGTGTGCCTGGTCTATGGCCGCGACGAGCGGGCGATCGAGGCGGCGAAACAGCTTGCCGATCGTCTCGAGATCACCGTCCTGCTCAGCGCCCCTGGCGAGATCATCCCGCCCGGTGTCATGAACGTACCCATCTTCCAGGGCACCATCGCCGACGCCAAGGGCCACCTGGGCGCCTTCGGCATCACGGTCACCGGCTATGCCGCCGCGACCCCGTCGTCACGCGGGGCGCTGAGTTTCGAGGCGCCGCAGAATAGCGCCTTTTCCGAATGCGACCTCATTTTCGATATGTCCGGCCGCGAACCGCTGTTCCCAGCGCATGAGAAGCGCGACGGCTATGTCTATGTAGACGCTAACGATCCGGTCGCCGTGCAGAAGGCGATCTTCGACCTGGCCGANATGGTCGGCGAATACGATAAGCCGCGCTATATCCGCTACGATGGCGACCTGTGCGCCCACTCGCGCANCCGCAAGACCGGCTGTACCCGCTGCCTCGACGTCTGCCCCACCTCCGCCATCACCTCCGCCGGCGATGTGGTCGAGATCGATCCTTTTGTCTGCGCCGGCTGCGGCAATTGCGCCAGCGTCTGTCCGACCGGTGCCGCGACCTACCAGATGCCGGCCGGCGACGGCGTGCTGCAGCGCCTGCGCACGCTACTGGGCAGCTACCGCCGCGCCGGGGGCGAGGACCCGATCTTGCTGATGCACGATACCCGTCACGGGGACGAGATGATCGGCCTCATCGCCCGGGCCGGGCCCGGCTTGCCGGCCAATGTCATTCCCTTCGCTCTTAATGAGGTCACGCAGATTGGGCTCGATGCCTTGGCCGCGGCGCTGGCCTATGGCGCCTCGCAAATCTGCATCCTGGTGGGACCGGATAAGGCGGGCGAGCTGACCAGCGTGGCCGAGCAAATCGGTCTGGCCGAGACGATCATGGAAGGGCTCGGTTACGGCGGCGGCCGGGTGCATGTCATCGACGAGACGGACCCGGATGCGGTGGCCGCCCGCCTTGCCGGGCTGGAGGCGCGCAGCCCCCTGCCGGCCGGCGATTTCCTGCCCATCGGCGGCAAGCGCGAGCGCACCATGCTGGCCCTGCACCAGTTGCACGACCGCGCGCCGATACCGCTCGATATCCTGCCCCTGCCCGGCGGTGCCCCGTTCGGCAGCGTTGCCGTCAAGGCCGACGGCTGCACCATGTGCCTGGCCTGCGTCGGCGCCTGTCCGACCGGGGCCATCCGCGACGATCAGGACCGGCCGTGGCTGGGCTTCAACGAGGATGCCTGCGTGCAATGCGGCCTGTGCCGCAACACCTGTCCGGAATCCGTGATCACCCTGGAGCCGCGCCTGAACTTCAGCGAGGCCTCCCGTGGCACCGTAACCTTGAACGAGGAAGAGCCGTTCAACTGCATCCGCTGCGGCAAACCCTTCGGCGTGCGCAGCACCATCGAGCGGATCTCCGAACAGCTTGCCGGCAAGCACTACATGTTCGCCAGCGGCACGCAGGCCGACCGCATCCGCATGTGCGACGATTGCCGGGTTATCGCCCAGTTCGAAGCACCCGACGATCCCCTCAAGGGCAAACCCCGCCCGGCCCCGCGCACCACCGACGACGACCTGCGTGAACGCGAGATCGAAGAAGCCCGCGCCAAGCTGCTTGCCGAGCGGGCCAAAGGCGAGGACGGCCAGCCGAATTAGGTGACCGGCCTCAAGCCAGCTGGCCAAGCGCAGCCAAGGCCTTATCGATATCTACGTCCCCGTTATAGAGATGGGGCGCCAATCGAAGCGACCCCCCTCGAAATGAAATATACACCCCGCCCTTCCGCAACGACTGGTAGATCTCTTCGTTGCGGTTCCGGTCTTTGTGAGAGAAGAAGACAAGCGTAGAGCGATTTTCTTCCTCAACCGGGCTCGTCACGGTGAAATAACGATTGTCGAGGCCATTGACGAAACGTGAGACCAAAGCTTGGTCATGGTCGCGGATTCGATCCAAACCGATCTTCAGCAGGTGCTCAATGGTGGCCGCGAATGGCACGAAGTTGAAGAAGTTCGCCGTTCCGAACACATCATAGTCGCGCGCCCTTGGAGTTTCCGGGAGTTTCACATCGCCAAGATCCTTCGCCAGATCCGCCGCCGTCAGCATCGAAAGCCAGTACGCTTTTGTTGGCACTAACCGCTCGCGCAACTCGGGTTTAATCCAGCAGAAGCCGGTCCCATAAGGACTACAAAGCCATTTGAATCCAACGCTGGTGAACACGTCTATGGGGGTCCGCGAAAGGTCCAGAGGTCGTGCACCGNTTGCCTGGGAGCCGTTGATCACGGACACAACGCCATGGTTGCGGCAGATCTGACCGAGAGCTTCGATGTCGATCGCAAATCCAGAGAGGGAGTGGACCCAGGTTGTACAGAACATGCGCGTACGAAGGGTGATCGCGGCCTCCAGCTCATCCGGCTCGATGATCCGCTTGCGTGGCTTGATCTGAATGACCTTGACCCCATGCCGGCGCTCCAAGAGCAACCACGGCAGGATATCGGACGGAAAATCGCCCGCCATCAGAAGCACCTCATCGCCTTCGCGCCAGGGATAAGCGGTTCCGATGAGGTTCAATCCGTATGAGGCGCTATTCGCTAAAATGATATCGTCGCTCGGAACGTTTACGAGTCGGCCGAGTGCGACCCGCAGCCTCTTGGGCACATCGTCGAAACGTTCCTGTGTCAACTCAAAGGGGCTGGTTTTCCATTCAACGGCCGTGCGCGCCTCCTGTGCAGCCGCAAGGGGAAGCGCCCCTTGATGAGCGGAATTGAGCCAGGTACGACCACCGAAGTCGTCGAAGCCAGGCATCGGAACGCGGGTTTCGGCCATTCGATGGGACTCCCGATTGGACAGTCGTTATATGATCCATATCATGAGATTGAATCTCATAAAGTGTGTAACGGATTGCAACTATACAGTTTGAGCGGGAAGCGCCACATTTACGAATGGGTCAGCATTTCCGGGCCATGATTGTGGGGCATGAGGATCCAATGAGCCAACTCGACCCGCGCCTGCACGCCTACCGCGCCGATCTAGCCGCCGAGTCTCTGCGCGGCCAGGTGAGTGCGCCTCGGTACGCGCCCGGCCGCCCGGCCCAGGTCGTGTGCGGGGTCGCCGATGTGCGCCGCCGGCCAGCCGTCTCGGCCCTGCTGGATACGCAGTTGCTGTGCGGCGAGACGGTGACCGTCTATGACGAGGCGGACGGCTGGGCCTGGGTACAGAACGCGACCGACGATTATGTGGGCTATGTGGAAAGCGGGGCTCTGGGGTCAGGAGATTCAGACGCCTACTCACAGCGTCGCCGTGCTGCGCACATTCCTCTACCCCGAGCCGAGCATAAAGGCCCCGCCCCTCGATTGCTTGAGCATGAGCAGCCCCGTGGCCGTGGTCGGCACCAAGGACCGCTTTAGTGAAGTGCGCCTGGCCGCAGCAGGTGCCGGCGGCTGGATCTACACCGCGCATCTAACCGCCAACGGTGAGGTCGACACGGACTATGTGGCGACCGCGCGGCAATTCCTGGGGGCGCCCTATCTGTGGGGCGGGAAGAACAGCCTGGGCCTGGATTGCTCCGCCCTGATTCAGATCGCCTTAGCGCGCGCCGGCATTCCCTGCCCGCGCGACTCATACATGCAGGAAACCAGCGTCGGCAGCGAAGTGCCGTCGGGCTCCGGCCAGCAGCAGATCGGCGATCTCATCTACTTTCCCGGCCACGTCGCCATCGCCATGGACGAGACCCTGGTCCTCAGCCCCAATGCGCACGCCATGCTGGTCACTATCGAACCGTTGGCCGACCTGTTGGGACGGGTCAACAAAGAGAGCGGCGGGCGCGGCATCACAGCGGTGCGTCGATTGTAAGCGGCGCGGCGGCCGCTATTTCGGCGGCGGTCCGGCACCGGCGCCGAGTTGCGCCTGGCACAAAGCCTCCGCTCTGCTCTTGAACAGCTTTGCACGCTCCGCGTCGATGACGCCGTCTTGATGCATTTTGTCGATCCCCACCGAGCGCTCGGCTAGGCACATGGCCACCGGGTCATCGGCGGCTACTACGGGCTCTTGCGGCAGCAGGTCATCGCGGTGAATCCAAGCCAAAGCCGCCGCGGCGCTCAAAAATATCAGGAGCGCGCCAATACGCGCCACCGGTCGGTCGAGGGCACTGCCACCACGAGTCGACATATCTAAGCGCCCCTCCCACCCCGGTGTCTGAAGCCCTTATGAAGCTTAGGGGTGAAATCCCCGCGCCAAGGCGCTAGTATGGTCGATTGTCGGGGCTGCGCAACCGGCCTACATGGCGCCTGGGGAGGTATTTTCATGACCGAAATGATAGATCCGTTCGGACGGGCGGTCACCTATCTGCGGGTTTCGGTCACCGACCGTTGCGACTTCCGCTGTGTCTACTGCATGTCGGAAAACATGACGTTTTTGCCCAAGGCCGAGATCCTCAGTCTCGAGGAACTGGACCGGGTGTGCAGCGCTTTTGTCGGACTGGGTGTCAAGAAACTGCGCCTGACGGGCGGCGAGCCGCTGGTCCGCCGGAACATCATGAGCCTGTTCCGCAACCTATCGCGGCATCTGGAAAGCGGCGCCCTAAGCGAGCTGACCGTGACCACCAACGGCAGCCAGTTGAGCAAATACGCCCATGAGTTGGCCGATCTTGGTGTCAAACGGGTCAATGTCTCGCTGGATACCCTGGACCCACACAAGTTTGCCGCCATCACCCGCTGGGGCAAACTTGAGCGCGTCATGGCCGGGCTTGCCGCCGCCAAGGCCGCCGGCCTGGGCGTCAAGATCAACACCGTGGCCCTGAAGGGCGTCAACGACGACGAATTCGACAAGATAGTCGCCTGGTGCGGCGACGAAGGCTTCGACCTGACCTTCATCGAGGTCATGCCCATGGGCGATATCGGCGGCGAGGACCGGGTCGATCAATACCTCCCCCTGTCGGTTCTGCGCGGCCGCCTGCAGGAAAAGTGGACCCTGGAGGAAATCGACTATAACACCGGTGGGCCGGCGCGATATTCGCGGGTAACCGAGACCGGCGGGCGTATCGGCTTCATCACGCCGCTGACCCACAATTTCTGCGAAAGCTGCAACCGGGTACGCCTGACCTGCACGGGCACCCTCTATATGTGCCTGGGTCAGGAAGACGCCGCCGATCTGCGCGCGCCGCTGCGGGCAAGCGATGACGACGGCGCGCTCGTGGCCGCCATCCACGAGGCCATCACCCGCAAACCCCGTGGCCATGACTTCATCATCGACCGCGACCACACCCGGCCCGCGGTCTCCCGCCATATGAGTGTGACCGGCGGCTAATACCAAGTTTCACTGATTTAGCCGCGACTGTTTCCCTAACCACCCTGCCGGCGCTATTTGATGAGCACCTGGTGCGCGAAATCGCGGCCGTTGGAGATGGTGATCTGCTCGAAGCCCAGCATTTTCGCCAAATCAAAAAATGTGAACTGGTCTTGCACGCCCATCTCCTGAAATGCCGGCAGCAAACGTGCGGCAGCGGTCATGTTGGCGAACACCGCCCGGGCGCGAAAAATCGTATCGATCCGCCCATCGACGAGGGCAACAATAATGAGCTTCTCCGCCTGGTCGCCCTTGGCAAAGATCACCGCCTGCGGCGGGTACGGATGATTCGCGTTCTGGTTCGTGATTCCGGTCACAAAGGCGATACGCAAGGCCCGATCTGCCTGAGGCAGGGTCCCAGCCCGCGCCTCGTAGACCTCGACCGTCCCGTGCTCGGGATAGTAATAGCCGGTGTGCCGATCCTCGGCCCGCGCTGCGCCGCTAGCCCAAAGCGCCAGCAGTAGGCCCGCCGCCATAAGGTACGTTTTCTTCATGAACCTCCCCTCAACCTCCGTCTGCGTTTCGAGGAAGACAATGCCCCGATCCTGGAATAGCTTCAAACTGAAACCCGTTTAGCCGAGGCTGACGTTCCCGGCGGATCGCGATATACTGGACCTTGCGCTGGCCGCGAGGCTGGCGATCGTACAAGGAACCCCGAATAGATGACCGATCCGAGCTTCGCCTTTGTCGCCAGCGAGACCGAAGAGGCGCAGGCAGCCGTGCAGCGCCTGTCGGCGCGCTATGCCGGTGTCTCGCCGGAGACCGCCGATATCATCGTTGCCCTGGGCGGGGACGGCTTCGTGCTTGAAACCCTGCATGGCTACCTTGAGCGCGGTGTTCCGATCTACGGCATGAACTGCGGCACCGTCGGCTTTTTGATGAATCATTACGACGAGGAGGATTTGCCGCAACGCCTGGCCAAGGCCGAGGAGGTTGCCCTGCGCCCGCTGCGTATGGATGTCCGGACCGCCGACGGCGACACGGTTTCCGCCCTGGCCATCAATGAAGTCTCGCTACTGCGCGCCGCGCGCCAAGCGGCAAAGCTAAAGATCGGCATCGACGGGATTGTTCGCATGCCCGAGCTGATCTGCGACGGTATTCTGGTCTCCACACCGGCCGGCAGCACGGCCTACAACCTCTCGGCGCATGGCCCGATCATTCCGATGGCCGCGCCGCTTCTGGCACTCACGCCCATTAGCGCCTTCCGGCCGCGCCGCTGGCATGGCGCCCTGCTGCCGAACACCGCCGAAATCGTTTTCGACGTGTTGGAGGCCGACAAACGCCCGGTCAGCGCCACGGCCGATTTCACCGAGGTACGGGATGTAATCCAGGTCCGGGTCCGCGAGGATGCTTCGGTTTCCCTACACCTGCTCTTCGACCC
>JGI24023J19991_10003717_pt1 | contig 10636 bp, 8 predicted proteins | sample Cruoilmetagenom1_FD_19991 | JGI IMG/M metagenome (IMG submission 19991)
CGCCGCTGCTCCGTGAGAGAAGCCGTATCTAACCGACCTAACAAGCTAAACAGGTTTGCCATATCACGGGGACTGCGTTTTAACAGATATTCAGCCACTTCCGTGCTTAATTCCAGCCCCAGCTGCCCGGCGCGCAGCTGTAATACCTCGATCTTGTCCTGATCCTGTAAATTAGCAATCTGAAAAACCACCCCCCAGTTCAGGCGTGAGACCAGATCGGCCAACTGGATGTTTGTTTTGTTGGGGGCAAAGCTGGCCGAGATAAGCAGCCGTCCCCCCTTGTCCCGGATGAGATTAAACAGGTTGAACAGGGCCATCTCCCATTTTGCCTGTCCTGCGATCCCCTCCAGGTCATCAAGACAAACCAGATCCAGTGTTTCCAGTCCATCCAGGATCTCCGGCGCGGAAATATCATCGTCCCGCAAGGGAATATAGGCTGCTGTTTTATCGAGTTGATACGCCTGGTGACAAAGCGCTTGTAACAAATGCGTTTTGCCTGAGGCCTCATCACCCCACAGATAGATATAACGCTCATCTGATTCGCGCAAGGTATGGAGTAAAGCTTCATTCCCGACACTGACGAAGTTGTCAAACGTCGCCTCGGCACGCAACTGCAGATCAAGAGGGATTTGTTGATATACCACGGACCTACTCACTGCCATACAGGCCGCTTTCCATATAGCGCTCATGCAGGTAACGAAGAATGACGGCAATCACAGCCGCAACCGGTAACGCCAGTAAGACACCGATAAACCCAAACAATTGCCCGCCGGCAAGCACGGCAAAGATCACCGCCACCGGGTGTAAACCGATACGGTCACCGACCAACAGCGGAGTGAGTATCATGCCTTCGAACGCCTGGCCGATACCAAAGACAATGGCAATATAGCCCAAATGCAAGACATCCTGAAACTGCACAAATACCGCAATACCGGCAAACAGGATCCCGACAATAAAGCCCAGGTAAGGGACAAAGCTAATCAAACCGGCAGTCAAACCAATCAGCACCGCCAGGTCGAGTCCGACGATACTCAAACCAATCGAATAAATAGCCGCCAGCACCATCATCACCATCATCTGGCCGCGCAGGAATGATCCCAGCACTTCATCCGATTCCCTGGCCAGTCGGGCCACCACCGGTTGCGAACGCCGGGGTATCAGTTCATTGACGCGATTAACGAGATGATCCCAGTCACGCAATAAATAAAAAGTCACCACGGGTATCAACAACAGATTCGCGATCAGTCCGGCAAAGGCAAGCCCCGAGCGAGATACCGAGGCAAGCGCATTTTGGGTAAAGCCACCAGCCGTATTCCAATAATCCTGTAGCGACGATTTCAAATCAAACAACTGGACATCCGTTTCAGACACACCAAAAAACTGGTAAATATGCGGCAGTAATCGGCTCTGGATCAGATTGATATAACTTGGCAGCTTTTGGGCAAAGACATCAACCTGTCTTTCTATCATGGGAATCAGTACGAGCAAGGTTAGTACTGCAATCAAACTGAGGCCGACGAAAACCGTCACGACGGCCAGGGTCCGGGGTAATTTTCTGGCTTCCAGACGATCGACAAGGGGATCACTGATATAGGCAAGCACGGCTGCGATTATGAACGGCATCAGGACTGGCGCCAATATATACAACAGCAGAGCGGATGCCGTAACGGTCACCATCACCATCCACTTGTTTGACTCCGTCACGAGTCACCTCGATGACGTGTTATGGATACGGCACGTTGTCCCCAGGACCGGATATACACAAGGCCGCTGGCAAGTGTTGTCCCATAGACCAGCCATATCAGTGCTTCAATCACGGCAGGGGTGACCAGCGTTGAAAAAGCCAGCGCCGACAAGGCAAAGATGATCAACACAACCAGGGAGATTTGCAGTACTGTATTGATTTTGCTGATCATGACCGGCTGCATCGACACTTCCTCAATAAACATATTATACGAAACAGCGCCGACGACAATAATCACATCCCGCAGAATCACCAACACGACCAACATCACGGGCAGATGCCCCAGCCAACCCAGGGCCAGATAACAGCTGACCAGCAGCAACTTGTCACCAATGGGATCGAGAATGGCGCCCAGCCGTGTCTGCCAGTTAAAGCGCCGCGCCAGCAGACCATCGACACCATCGGAAGCACCAGCAATAAAAAATAGTATTAGCGCCGTTTTATAATCATGATTCAAAAGAGTGTAAACTGTCGGCGCAACCAACAGGATGCGCAGGACACTGATCAGGTTGGGGATATCACGCGCTTTCACTGTACCAGTTGATACACCAGATCAGGTCCGTCTGTGGCGGGAAGTTCGCTACCGACTACCGACAATTGTTCTGCCAGCACATGACCCAGTTTGATTGACTGGGCAACACCGAGGCGACCACTTCGAGTAACAAGTTTAAACGTTGCCGCCTCAGCACCGACAATCAACGGACTGACATCTGAGATCGCAGCAAGTGATTTGAGATATTTTATAACGTGATTGAATTCCTTGAGACTGCTTACGCCGGAAACCTTGATGGTGACGTTTTCACTAACTTCTTCATTTTTGACCATGGCAAATTGTTGCGCCAGGGTTTCGGCGGCCTGCGCAATAACCGGCGTAACGGCAATTCGTAGATCGGCCTCACCATCCGTATCAATATCCTGACGCCGCCCCTGCTGATAAATAGACCAGCGGGCACTCCATTCTGCCGAGGGACCTTTATATAAGCGACCGACAATCACGGCTTCGGCATTATAGCGTTGCGAGGCCTGCAGAATACGGTCTTCAAAGTTACCCCAGATATCACTAATACTGATTTTGCTTCTGTCAGTCAGGTCCATCAACGGGAAGCTAAGCGGCAAACCCCGCTTATTGGCTATCCACCTCATGGCGTTTTTCAAGGCATGCTTGTCGCTATTGCTAATCAGTTTACGCCGCCCATTTTCGGTCACCACCACCCAGGCCAGGGTCGGAGGACGGGTGTGCCCCCAGACAGGCTTGTCATTGCTTTGCAACAGGTTATTGACGGCCTTTTCATCATATTTGATCCACAGATTCAACTTTGAACCGCCTTTGCGACTTTTGCGGTATCTGAACTGGCGGGTATAGCGGGTTGGATTTTGCACCGCAATAACCAGCGGATCTTCCAGATCTTCACTCACGGTCAGCGTCTGGCCGCTGACCCGGGTCAAAACCTCGATCAAGCCTGTTGTCAGGGCGGTTTTGCGCTCCTCCCGGCTCTGGGTTTGAACCGGCACAAGCGCTTCATACAGGTCCTTTATCACTACGGCCTGGGCCGTTGCGGCCCAGAACCCGCAATAACTTACCAGGGTAAACAACATAATATGAATCAAGCGTCGCATGGAGAATGGCCTTTCCTAATCTTTAGTTATTTTATGTTCAACATTTTATTCAGCTGCATTCCCCGAGCTCGCTCGAATTTGCTAAACTAGCCGGGTTTCAGAAAATGCGTTTTTTATTATACTCAATCTGCATATTATGCACTGATTTGACAAAAAATCGGGGTAATCTGCCAATTTCCTGGAGTTATTTGTGTCGCAAAACGATGTTTCCCCGGATAAAAAGGGTAGCTCATCTCTGAGCTACCGCGATGCCGGTGTCGATATTGACGCCGGCAATGCCCTGATCGAACGTATCAAGCCCCACGCCGCCGCGACCCGCCGTGACGGGGTACTGGATCAGTTGGGGGGCTTTGGCGCCCTGTTCCAGCTGCCACTGGACCGATACAAGGAACCGGTGCTGGTGGCCGGTACCGACGGGGTCGGCACCAAGTTGCGTGTGGCCATTGATCTGGGGCGACACGACAGCGTGGGTATCGATCTGGTCGCCATGTGTGTCAATGACCTGATTGTGCAGGGGGCTGAACCGCTGTTCTTCCTCGATTACTACGCCACGGGCAAGCTGGATGTGGATGTCGCCAGTGATGTGGTTAAAGGGATCAGCGATGGTTGTATACAGGCCGGTGCCGCCCTGGTGGGGGGAGAAACGGCCGAAATGCCCGGTATGTATAGCGAAGGCGATTATGATCTGGCCGGATTTTGCGTCGGCGTGGTGGAAAAGAGCAAAATCATTACCGGTAAACAGGTCGCAGAAGGCGATGTCCTGATCGGCCTGGGTTCGACAGGCCCCCATTCCAATGGCTATTCCCTGGTTCGCAAGATTATCGACGTCTCCGGCGCCGATTTGAGCGAGGCCTTTGATGGCAGCACGTTGGGTGAACGCCTGCTCGCTCCGACCCGCATCTATGTCAAACCCCTGCTCGACCTGATAGCAAAGGTCAACATCCATGCCATGGCCCACATCACCGGTGGCGGTCTGCTGGAAAACCTGCCCAGGGTCATGCCGGACCATACCCAGGCCAACATCGACAGTTCGGCATGGACAAAACCGGCCATCTTTGACTGGTTGCAGGAAAAGGGCAATGTCGAGGCCAATGAAATGTATCGCACCTTCAACTGTGGTATCGGCATGGTCCTGGTGGTCGCCGCAAACGAGGCCGAGAAAACCCTTGGCATTATGCAGCAGCACCAGGTCGATGCCTGGCAAATCGGTCACATCAGCCCCCTGACATCGGCTGAGCAGGAACAGGTTGTTATCCGTTAGTATGACGACAACGCCGTGTCGCATTGTCGTGCTCATCTCCGGCAATGGCAGTAACCTGCAGGCCATAATTGATGCCATTGATGCAAAGCAGATCAGCGCGGAAGTCGTGGCGGTTGTCAGCAACAAGGCGGATGCCTTGGGCTTGCAGCGCGCACGGTCTGCCAACATCCCCACGCAAGTGTTGAGCTATACCGATTTCAATGATCGGCAAAAATATGATCAGGCGCTGATGGCCTGTATCGATCAATACCAACCCCAGCTGATTGTTCTGGCCGGTTTCATGCGCATCCTGACCGATAGGTTTGTCAATCACTACCTGGGNCGGATGCTCAATATCCATCCGTCCCTGTTACCCNAATACAAGGGCCTCAATACACATCAGCGGGTACTGGAAACCGGTGACAAGGAACATGGCGCCACCGTACATTTTGTCANCCCGGAACTCGACAGTGGCCCCATCGTGCTGCAAGGCAAAATACCGGTGCTGGCCACGGATACCGAACAGCAACTGGCCCAGCGCATTCATGAAATNGAGCATGAGATCTATCCACAGGCCGTCAAGTGGTTTGCCGAGGGACGCNTGAAACTATCAGATAATAAGGTACTTCTCGATCTACAACCCATCACCCTGCAGGAACAAACATAAGGTCACCCCTAAACTGGCCAGTTGTCGGATAACTGATACACTTAACGACTATGCGCTACATTCTGTTGTTAATTTTTTTTGCTCAAACCAGCCCCGCCATTGCCAACCCCTTGTTTAGCGGGTTTACCGCCGACTATGACGTCAGCCGTAATAACACCTTTTTGGGGGTAAGCAAACGACGTCTGGTTGCGCGAGAGCATGGTAAAAAACTGGACTATGCATCAACAACAATCCCGCAAGGACTGGTCGCCCTGTTTGTTTCTGATCGGTTTATGGAACATAGCCTTATCCATGTCACACCCCAGGGCCTGCAACCGCATCGTTATGACTATCAGCGCACTGGCGGCAAAAAAGAAATCACCTTTCAGGCCAGTTTTGACTGGCAAACAAAACGCATCCAGATGTCAAATCAGAAAGAAACCCAGGCCATGCAGCCCAATACCCAGGACCTGCTGAGTTTTCGATTGGCGCTCATGGACGGCTTACACCGGGGACGCCGACAGTTTGATTTTCGTATCGTTGACCATAAACGCATCCAGCGACAGACACTCGTATACACAAAGTCGCAAAAAATGAACTCATCCCATGGTGAACTTAACGTACTCCAGCTGGAACACCATGCAGAAAAAAGTGACTATCGATTTACCTTCTGGTGCGCCAAACAACTGCATTACCTGCCGATCATGATTCGTAAAACCGAGCAGGACGGTGATGTCATTGAGTTAAAATTAAAACGCTTTAACAAGGAGGGTTTCCAGTTACTTGATCAGAACGAACAGGAAAATGAATTCTGACAATTATCATGAGACATCATCAGTTTATATAAAGAATTCCCGTAAAAGTCCGTTATATTTTAGATAAAAGATGGACTGAGCAAGCTGACGACAAATAATGCGGTATACAGCAACAAACCGAAAACAACCAGAACAAAGACAAAGGATCTGGATAGCCGTATCTATAGCCACCATATTGCTGTGGTCATATCCGGTTAAAGCCGCGCAAGAAGTTCGTATCGGTGTACAAACTATCTGGGGCAAGCAACAGTCACAAAAGATGTGGCAGCCCACCATCGATTACCTGAACCAGCAACTGACAGGGTATCGGTTCAGTTTGCATCTATTAAGCCTATCCCAGACAGAATCGGCTGTTCGGGACAAACAAGTCGATTTCATTGCTACCAACCCCAGTAATTATGTCGAACTGGAAGCCGCTCATGGTATCAGCCGACTCCTTACCCTGAACAAGCTCCGCCAGGGCATTCCATCCAGCCAGTTCGGCGCCATCATTTTTACCCGGGCCGATAACAAAGAGATCAAAACTATTTATGATCTGCGTGGCAAATCCTTCATGGCCGTGACACAAACGGCCTTTGGCGGGTTTCAAATGGCATGGCGGGAACTCAAACAGCATGGCATCGATCCGTTCAAGGATTTAATGCCACTCAGTTTCAGCGGCTTTCCACAGGAAAGTGTTGTCTACGCAGTTCGAGATAAAAAAGTCGCGGCCGGGACGGTCAGGACAGATACGCTGGAACGCATGGCAAGAGACGGATTGATTAATCTTGGCCAATTCCAGATTATTGGGCAAAAGCCATCAGCTGATTTTCCTTTTCTCCATTCAACCCCCCTTTACCCGGAATGGCCCCTGGCCAAACTGAAGCACACTTCCCCGGCATTGGCCAAGCTGATTACCTCAAGCTTGCTACAACTATCTGACGACAGTCCGGCGGCTCGTGCCATGCAGAGTGTTGGCTGGACGGTCCCTCTCGACTATCAGCCGGTACGTGAGTTAATGCAAGAACTGGCAATTGGTCCCTACCAGCATACTGGCAAGCTGCCCCTGAAAGTTGTCTTCAAAAAATATTGGTGGTTACTCATAATCATCTTTGCGAGTATTGCACCACCGCTTTTGGCCTACATAAAACAATTACAAAACAAGGCCCGCTTAAATCTGCAACTCGCCAGGGAAGAGGCCGAATGGAATCATGCACTGGATTTCCTTGATGAACCTATCTGTATGCTTGATCTGGATGATCGATTGATCCGTGCCAACAGGGCCTATTACAAAGGTATGAATACAACGCCAGGGCAAGCCATCGGAGAAAAAATCAGCCCATACTGTCACCCCGATGAGGTTGCAGATACATGTCCAATATGTCAGGCACGCAAATCAGGAACAGACACAGTAATTACTCTGGAAGCGGATGATCCATCAAATAACAACAATTTTCCTGTCCAGGTATCCATTAATTTAATCCATGACAAAAACAACAATCCGATTGCCATCATTCAAAGTATTAGAGATCTGTCACAGATCAGAAAAGCTGAGGCAGCAATTCGTCAAAGTGAATCCCGTATGCGTGGCTTATTGAATGCGACTCCTGACCCATTGTTAATCGTCAATGATCAAGGCATCATCACATTAAGCAATCACATTTTTGAAAAACAATTCGGCTATCAGGCAGACGAGATTATTGGTAAAAATGTCGACTACCTTGTTCCGAATGCAGCTCAAATAAATCACACAGCATTGCGCAAGGCTTATATGCAACAACCAATGGCAAGGCCAAAAACATTCGGACTTGCCCTGCATTGTCTGCATAAGGACGGCCACTCCGTCCCGGTGGAAATCAGCCTGAGTCCGGTAGTAACAGAAGAAGGCACATTAATCACCGTTGCCTTAAGAGACATTAGCGCAAGAATCGAGTCAGAACGTGAATTGAACTGGCTGGCTTCATTCCCGGAACAAAGTCCCGTACCTATAATCGAATTTCGAAATAATGGCGAGTTGACCTACATCAACCCTCTCGCCAAAAAACTCTTTCCGGACCTGGAGAGCGTAGAAGGCAAGCATGTCCTGGTACAGGACATCCTGAGTTTAAAGAGTGAACTTGCTGATAAACATAACGAACTGATACGCGACATTGAAATCAATGGCGCTATCTATGAGCAAAAAATCACCTATGATCCACAACAAGGTTTGATACGTGTCTATTTCTGGGATATTACAAAAATACGTGATATGACCCGGCAAATGGCCTACCAGGCGACACACGACTCCCTGACCCGATTAATCAATCGTAATGAATTTGAATTCCGCCTTGAGCAGGCTCTGCAATCTGTTGAGCATGAGAACAAACAACACGTTTTATGTTACATGGATCTCGATCAGTTCAAGATCGTGAACGACACCTGTGGTCATATTGCGGGGGATGAATTGCTCAAACAAATATCTTCCCTGTTGCTATCAAAGCTGCGCGAAAACGATACCCTGGCGCGCCTTGGCGGCGATGAGTTCGGTTTATTATTGACGGGTTGCCCGGTCAATACGGCCAGAACCATTGCAGAGAAGTTACGTAGTGGTGTTGAAGACTATCGTTTCACCTGGCAAGACAAAAACTTTAAAATCGGGATCAGCATTGGCCTCGTACCAATACTGGAAAAAAGTTTGAATGCCAGCGAGCTACTGAGTGCGGCAGATACAGCCTGTTATATCGCCAAGGATCACGGTCGTAACCGTATTCATACTTACAATCCACAGGANACCTTGTCGGCCAAGCATACCAATGAAATGAATTGGGTCCATCGTATCCACAAGGCATTGGAAGAAGACAGACTCATACTTTACTGTCAGCAAATACTCAACCTGGCCAAGCCATCACACCTTTATTATGAAATTCTGATTCGTATGCGTGGTGAAGATGGTGAAATCATACCCCCGTTGGCCTTCTTACCTGCAGCTGAGCGCTACGGCCTGATTGCCCAGATCGACAAACATGTCATCAGGCATAGCCTTAAGGCATTCTCCGCACCTGAACTAAATAATATTTTGCTATCTATTAACCTCTCGGGTCAAACACTCAGTGACCACAACATCATGAATTTTATTATCAACACGATAAAAGAATATGATTTTGATGCCAAACGCCTGACCTTTGAGGTAACCGAAACGGCCATGGTCGCAAACCTGACCGATGCCATACGATTTATTTCCACCCTGAAGGGACTGGGCTGTTGCTTCGCACTGGATGACTTCGGCAGTGGCTTCAGTTCCTTTGCCTATCTGAAAAACCTGCCGGTTGACATTATCAAGATCGATGGCGGTTTTGTGCGGGACATGACAACCGATTCGGTCAATGCGGTGATGGTCGAATCCATAATCCATATCGGTCACAAGATGAATCTGAAGACCGTGGCCGAATTTGTGGAAAACGATGAAATTCTCAATGCCCTGCAAGAGATAGGCATCGATTATGTGCAAGGCTATGGAATAGCCCACCCTATCGCCTTAACTGAACTGCAGAGTATCGTCAGTAGTGGTAAAACCAAAAGAAAAGCCTGAGACAGCTTGAACGACTATGCCTTGGGAAGGGTCACGCCTTCCTGTCCCTGATACTTGCCCCCCCTGTCCTTGTAGGAAGTCTCACATACCTCGTCGGATTCAAGGAACAGCATTTGCGCCACACCTTCATTGGCATAAATCTTCGCAGGCAAGGGTGTGGTGTTAGAAAACTCCAGGGTCACATGGCCTTCCCATTCCGGTTCCAGTGGCGTGACATTCACGATGATGCCACAACGGGCATAGGTGGACTTGCCAAGACAGATCGTCAATACATTGCGCGGGATACGAAAATATTCCACGGTACGCGCCAGGGCAAAAGAATTGGGCGGGATAATACAGACATCGCCCTTGAAATCGACAAAACTGTGCTCGGAAAAATCCTTGGGATCGACAATCGCCGAATTGATGTTGGTAAAGATCTTGAATTCAGCGGCACAACGCACATCATAGCCATAACTCGACGTGCCATAGGAAATGATCTTGCCCGCTTCCGTCTGCCGGATCTGACCGGCCTCAAAGGGATCGATCATCTGCTGTTCAGCCGCCATACGGCGAATCCACTTGTCTGCCTTTATGCTCATCTACCCATCACCCTTGTCAAATCGGCCGCTATTCTAAAACAAAAAAGGCGCCGCTGATAGCGACGCCTGATGATATTCTGAGGATGTAGATTGTGCTCTCTGGCAAGGCGCAAAGCAGGGAAAAAGCGGAGCTTACATATTAGTAAGTAAGCATTTCCTGCTGTTTTGCAACGCCGCCAGAGGCGTTCTCAGTTGTTTTGGATGACGATTTTCGGGAACGAAGCACTAAAGTCCTTCTGCTTCAGTGCCAGTTTAGCCGCCACCCGACGGGCGATATCACGATAAATTTCAGCCACCTGACCTTCAGGATTGGCCACCACGGTCGGCTTACCACCATCCACGTCTTCACGGATAGCGATATCCAGCGGCAGGGAGCCCAGCAGGTCAACATTGTGTTGTTCAGCCATACGCTCACCACCACCCGCACCAAAAATATGTTCTTCGTG
>JGI24023J19991_10003718_pt1 | contig 10634 bp, 9 predicted proteins | sample Cruoilmetagenom1_FD_19991 | JGI IMG/M metagenome (IMG submission 19991)
TCGGAATTTTCCCTGGCGATACTACCAACGGGCATCACCACCAACGGCCCTTCCTTGCGATTACTATTCTGATGCATATAGTGAGCAAAGATTTCCTTGCCACTGCCGGACTCCCCCGTCAGTAACACCCAGGTATCATGCAGGGCGATACGCTTGGCCTGTTCACGCAATTGACGCATCACCGCACTTTTGCCAATCGGTTCCTGCAATGGTTGCAAGTGCTCGCGTAAACCGACATTCTCACGGCGCAGCTTGTCTGCTTCCAGGGCACGTTCAACCGTCAGTAATAATTTCGCCAGTGACAATGGCTTTTCAAGGAAGTCATAGGCACCCAGGCGCGTCGCCTCTACTGCCGTTTCCACAGTACCATGACCGGACATCACAATCACAGGGAAAGGCAGCTCACCATTTTCCGCCCATTCCTTTAACAGGCTAATGCCATCGACATCCGGCATCCAGATATCCAGCAAGACCAGGTCCGGGCGTCGGCTTCGGCACGACTTGCGCGCTGCCACTCCACCTTCTGCCACATCAACCTGAAAGCCCTCATCCTCCAGGATTTCCTGAACCAGATTGCGAATATCCGGCTCATCATCAACTACCAATATATAGGGTGCGGTCATGCTTTATCCTTGGCGCCAGTCATGGCGCGACTTTGCTCAGGATTCTCATTTAATGCGGTGAGAACAGGTAAACGAATAGTAATGATTGCCCCTTTGTCTGGCAAGTTCTCAGCTGTCACCATACCCCCATGTTCCTCCACAATTTTTTTGACGATAGCGAGACCGAGACCGGTCCCTTTACTCTTGGTCGTTATATAAGGCTCGAAATAATGCCCCATGGTCTCTTCAGGGAAACCCTGCCCATAATCCCTGACGCTCAGCTCAACAAAACGGCAGCCGGACTCATCCATACAACGCGTCATGATATCGATTTGCATGGTCTGCAGATCGCCCATCGCTTCAAGCGCATTCTTTATCAAATTATGTAATAACTGGCGCAAGCGAGACTCATCTGCCTGTATCATCGGCGCCCGCTCATCCAGCTGATGATGCATTTTCAACTCTGGCACCCTGTACATCTCCGTCACTTCATACACCAGCCTGTTGAGGTCAATTCGACGTAAATCCATCACGGGCGCACGCGCATAGTCTGTAAATGCATTCACCATCTCTTTCATGGACTCTACCTGATGAACAATCGTTTCGGTCGACCGCGACAATATCTTTGCATCATTTTCATCCATTTTATTTTGAAATTTGAACTGCAGGCGTTCGGCAGATAATTGTATAGGCGTCAGCGGATTTTTTATCTCATGCGCCAGTCGTCGCGCAACTTCCCCCCAGGCGGCGTCCCGCTGAGCCTGTACTAACATAGTGATATCATCAAACACAACCACGTGATCGCCACTACCGCCTTGCTCATCCACCAAGGTCGTACCCCGGCACATCAACACCTTCCTGCCCGCCTGCGAAAACAGAATAACCTCCTCTTGCCACAGCCCTGAACGGGTCGACAGGGGTTTAAGGATTTCAACAAATCGTCGCAAGGGCCCATAGGCTTCGACAATATCATCAACCGGCCTGCCCGTGTAGGCCTGAATGTCCATACCGAGTATCTTGCTCGCCTCCGGGTTGACCGTGCGAATATTCAGCTCATGATCCAGTGTCATCACCCCGGATGACAGGTTACCCAGTATAGCCTCAAGATAGGCACGTTGGGCTTCAACCTGCTGCTGACTTTCCTCTGCTTGTGAACGTGCTTGCGCGATACGACGTGTCATATCGTTAAATGAACGCACCAAAAATCCTAGCTCATTATTTCCGCTTACCGGAAATTGCCTGTCATAGTCACCGTCTGCCACGGCCTGCGTACCCTCGGCGAGATCCCTTACTGGCGCCATGAGACGTTGCGCCGAGAAAAACGCGACCCACACCGCAGAAAACAGGCTCAAGAGCAACACCATAGACAAGGTCAATAAAAAACTGTTTTTTAACTGGCCCCTGAGATAGTTGAGTTTCTTGTAGACCGTAAAATATTTTTGCACACTCCCGGCCAGCGTGTTGAGGCGTTGATCGATAGGAAACAATGCCTGCAGAACACGCAGCTCTCTATCAGAGCCACTACCTGACAGAACAGGGTAAACCACACGCACATGGATACCGGCATCCTTGACGGGCTCGAGGCCGACATAATGACTACCCTGCCTGACCTGCATCAACACATCTTCATTACTGCGATGCGGCACGACCTTCCCTGGATCAGAGCTGCTGAAGGCAATAATACGGTTATTTTTGCCCAACAGGCTTAACTCAACAGCTCCCGTTCGCTCAAGCCAGTCACTCAGTACAAGGCCCGCGTTGGATTCGCTTACATCCTCCAGGGTCCTGGCCACATCATGCACTTGCTTGACCATTTCCCGCTGTCTCAAATCCAGTGATACCTGGCTGAGCTGCAATGCGTCTTCTAGGGATTTTTCAATGCGCACGTCAAACCAGCTGTCGACACTGCGTTGCAAAAATTGCAGCGAGAAATAATAGACAATGGACACTGGAATGACGGACAAAATCACAAAAACCATGACCAAACGAACCGTCAGACGTGACCCGGCAACACCGGCACGATACTGACTGACCAACTTATACAGGTTAATGCCGATCATCCCGACCAGCACGAGCAAACCTGCCAGGTTGATCAGCAATATCCACCCGTACAGATTACTGAAGCGTGCCGCGTTCTCTGTGGCATTACTGAGCATGTAAAAAGAAGCCATCAGTATCAGTAGCAGCCCGATCATCGGGCTCAGCACGCCTGCCCAGCTACGTCCTAGTTGATTTCCCATGTAAACCACTCACTCGACAGTAACCAATCGGTATTAATGTACGCCCAGGGTCGCATGGGTGCCGGCAATGCATCGATATCCAGCGACACCCTGATACGCCCACGATACTCTTCGTCTTCGGAGAGTTCTTTCTTTGCCAGCAACGGCAGGTTATTGATCCTGCCCATCGATAGCAATGCGGTATTTCTGCGACTGTAACTATTTTGTATGCCGCTATCGATATTAGTCACAATATATTGTTGGGTAAGGGCATGATAAAGAACCTGGTAACGATAATTGTAACTGGACTGTGACTTATCCCAGAACCATTTCCTCGGTGTAAAAATTTCAATCTCCAGCTCGAAGGTCAGGGGAACACCATTATCCAGCGCATCCAGTGCAGCCCGACTCAGACCGTAGCCCAGTTGCGCATCCAGGTAATACATCTCTCCCTGTAAATGTGTCGACACAGAATAGACGCGTAAACCATCGCGGTCAGAAGCTGAGGCCGCATACGCATAACAGCTGAGACAGATAAATGACAACAGTCCGGCCATAGATAAAGAACAGGTTTTAAGCGCAGACAAAAACATGGCTTTAATTATTTTATTTTTTCCACGCAAGCATAATAAAATCCATCCATCCCCTGCTGATCTGGCAATATCTGTCGGCCATGCTGACAGCGACGCCCCCACTTAGCATCGATACTGTTTTCACGAGCATCCTGATGACTATCGAGGAAGTTCTTGACCTGCATGGCATTTTCCTGCTTAAAAACTGAACAGGTTGCATACACTAGCATACCCCCTGGAGCCAACAAGGGCCAGATAGCAGCGAGTATTTCTGCCTGTCGCCTGGTCAGTGTTTCTATATCATACTCCGATCTGAGCAGTTTGATATCCGGATGCCGCCTGATAACCCCACTGGCCGAACAGGGTGCGTCGATAAGAATGCGATCAAACAACTGCCCGTCCCACCATGCCGATGGCCGTGCGGCATCACCCACCAACAACGCTGCACTTTGGGCTGCGCGCTCAAGATTTTCCTGCACTTGCTGCAAGCGTTGCTCATCGATATCCAGGGCCACCAGATGCTTTAGTTGCGGACAAACTTCAAGCATATGCACGGTCTTGCCGCCAGGAGCACAACACGCATCCAGCACGCGCTGCCCAGGCTGCAATCGCATCAATGTCGCCGCGAGCTGCGCCGAACTATCCTGCACAGACACCTTACCNTGGGNAAACCCGGGTAAGGCGAAAACATCCACTGCCTGTTCCAGTATCAATGCACTATCAACGGTCTCGGACGGGTGCGCCTGAATACCCGCCACTTCCAGCTCCTGTTGATACTCCATCGTACTGGTCTGCTGCTGATTAACACGTAACACCATAGGTGGTCGCTGGTTGTTGGCCTCGAGGATAGTCTCATAACATTCCGGCCAGTCATTTTTCAGCCGCTCAATCACCCAGGCAGGATGCGCATACAAGGCTTCTTCATCCTGCTGCCATTCAGTCGCCAATTGTGACGCATGACGTTGATACTCACGCAACAAGGCATTCACCAGCCCCTTGGCCCACGTCTTACGCATGGACAATACCGCGTTCACCGTTTCCTTAATGACCGCATGGTCAGGGACCTGCATAAATTCCAGCTGATAGAGACCCACCACCAGCAAACAAAATATATCCTGGTCGCGCTCTTTCAGGGGTTTCTTCAATAACATGGAGAGNATGGCATCCAGACGATAGAACCAGCGCAAACTGCCATAACACATCTCTTGCAATAACGCGCTCTCGTTGCTCCCGGATAACTGCTGCTGACCTGACGCCAGCGCCCTGGTCAGTGAGTGCCCATTAATAACCTGCAGGATAACCTGGGCCGCGACTGCCCTGACGGGCCGATTATTTTTTTTGGACATGATAATGGCGAACGGACCGAAGGTTTAGATAGAGATCAACCAAGGCGGTCACCCACTATGGTGTGAGCATTCAAAAAAGCCTCGACCGTCATGGGCTTACCTCCCGGCAACTGGATTTTTTTTAGCCTGAGCATACCATCAGTGGTCATCACGTCGATGCCCAGACGATCAGCGTGGACCACGGTACCCGGCAACTCCCCCCGCGTACCTTCAGCACCCGTGCGAGTGGCCTCCCAAACCCTGAGCACCTTGTCGTTCCACAGTGTTTGCGCAACCGGCCAGGGATTAAAGGCCCTCACCTGACGATGCAATTCAATCGATGGCTTTTTCCAATCCATTATCGCCTCAGCCTTGTCCAGCTTGGCAGCGTAACAACTGGCCTCATTCTCCTGGGGCTCAGGCCGGCTTTGTCCCGACTCCAGCTGATCGATCGTATCGATAATCGCCTGGGCACCCAGCGCCCGCAAACGGTCGTGCAATATCCCGGCCGTATCCTCTTCACCGATGTCACATTCCACCTTGAGCAGCATATCGCCGGTATCCAGCCCTTCATCCATCTGCATGATAGTCACGCCTGAAACGGGATCGCCGGCAAGAATAGCACGCTGGATAGGCGCCGCGCCGCGCCAGCGGGGTAATAACGAGGCGTGGATATTGAGACAACCCAGGCGCGGGGCCTGTAAAATTTCGACGGGCAGGATCAGGCCATAGGCCACGACGACCATTAAATCAGCACCTAATCGGGAAAATATTTGTTGGTCTTCATGCGTGCGCAGACTGGCTGGCTGGTAGACGGGAAGGTGATGAGCTAACGCACAAGCCTTGACGGGGCCGGGTTTGAGTTTTCGCCCCCTTCCGGAAGGGCGGTCTGGCTGACAATAGACGGCAATGACTTCATGTCGGGAAGCAAGCATGGATTCCAGGGCAGCCACGGAAAACTCGGGCGTTCCTGCAAAAACAATTTTCAATGAAAATAACTCCTTTTAAGCGATTATAGCGCCAATTTAGCGCTTTTTTCCAGCTTTTTCTTAATCCTTCCCTGCTTCAATCTGGACAGGTAATCCACAAATAGCTTGCCCTGCAGGTGATCCATCTCGTGCTGGATGCAAATCGCCAGGAGGCCATCGGCCTGCATTTCGAACGCCTTACCATGCTGATCCAGGGCACGAACCTCAATACTTTCGGCTCGTTCCACGGTTTCATAGACACCAGGAACCGAGAGACAACCCTCTTCATATTCCTCCTTACCATCCATTTTCAGGATCATCGGGTTAATCAGGCATAAAGGTTGGTCTTTATCTTCCGATATATCGATAACAATGATTTGTTTGTGCACATTGACCTGGGTAGCCGCCAGACCAATACCCGGTGCGGCGTACATGGTTTCAAACATATCATCGACCAGGATTTTAACCTCGTCATCGACGTTTTCCACCGCTTTGGCCTGTGTCCGCAGCCGTGGGTCGGGGTAATGGAGAATGTCCAGTTTTGCCATAAGGGTTACAAAATGAAAAATATTAGTGTAAAAATGTAGATTGTTCAGCTAATCTTATGATGATACAGGATTATAATGAGAATTCCATCCTATCGGGGCTGGGGTTTTACAACTAAACTACTCAAATCTGTGCTGCCTTTTGATCAGCTTAAGGGATTTATATGTATAAGAAAAAAATTCTAGGAATAATATTCTCACTCTTTGTATGCGGTCTGGTTTATGCCGATAGCGTCAAGCTTAACCCTGATCACCCGGATAAGTATGTAGTGGTAAAGGGCGACACACTCTGGGATATCAGCGGTCGTTTCCTTGCCAATCCATGGCAGTGGCCGGAAATCTGGCATGTCAATCAACAGATTGCCAACCCACACCTTATATACCCTGGCGATATCATCAGCCTTGTATATGTTGATGGCCAACCCAGGCTGGTCGTCAATCGTGGTTCGGGTGATTATAAGCTAACGCCCCAGGGTCGCATTATTCCACTGGACCAGGCTATCCCTACTATACCCATCGATGCGATCAAACAGTTCCTCACAGAACCAACCATCGTAGGCAAAAACGAACTGGACAGTGCACCCTACGTAGTTGAACACAAGGGAGAGCGCCTGCTCACTGCGACCAATGACAGCATCTATGTNCGCGGCATCAAGGATAATTCAATTCGCAAATATTCTGTGGTCCGTAAAGGCAATACCTACTCCGACCCGATCAGCAAAGAGGTACTGGGNTACGAGGCACGTTTTGTTGGTGTCGCTAAACTGTACCGCACTGGCGACCCATCGACCTTGCAGCTGCTGCGTACGACACGTGAAACCTTGATTGGCGATCGCCTGTTACCCGCCAGCGAGGAATCTTACAATGCCAACTTCACCCCGCGTGCACCGGACAGTCAGATCAATGGCCGCATCCTGTCTGTAATGGATGGTGTTAACCAGATCGGCAGCAACCAGGTCGTCGTCATCAACAAGGGCTCACGCGAAGGACTGGAACCTGGCCATGTTCTGGATATCTACCAGGCTGGCGATACGATCCTGGATACTGTCAGCAAAGACCGTTCTGACACAGTGACCTTGCCCGATGAAAAGGCAGGCGTCCTGATGGTATTCAGGACCTTTGAAAAACTCAGTTATGCTCTGGTAATGAAGGCCAACCGCAATATTAATGTTATGGACGTCGTCAGCACGCCATAAAATCCAATAAATGCCTGCTCTCATTCGAACCACGATATAAGAGCGGCAACCGGGCCATGGAATGGCCCGGTCACCCTGTAGGGAGACAAAGTTTGCCTGACAACAATACGCACGACCTGAAATACTGGCTTGCCTTACTACACAGCCCCCGCATCGGCCCTGCAACCTTTGCCAGATTACGGCAACACTTCACTCACATGGAACATGCCTTTACCTGTCCGGCCAGCCAACTGCAGGACATCGGGCTGGAGCCTGTTAGCATCAACGCCATAGCCAATCCTGACTGGCAAGCTGTCGATACCGATATGCAATGGCTGGCGCAGGATAAGCACTTTATTATTACCCAAAAAGACCCTGGCTATCCGCCGATGCTACTGGAAAGCCCTGCTGCTCCACCTTTATTATTTGTCATGGGCAACCCCCAGGTGTTGCATGAGGCACAAATCGCCATGGTAGGCAGTCGCAATCCGACACCTGTCGGGCAACAAACGGCACTGGAGTTCTCCCGCCATCTATCGGCTGCCGGCCTGGTCATCACCAGCGGCCTGGCCATTGGCATCGATGGTTGCTGTCACCAGGGCGCCCTGGATGCCAATGGCGCCACGATTGCAGTTACAGGTACGGGTCTTGACCGAATTTATCCCGCTCGAAACCGCGATCTGGCACATGCCATCATCGACAATGGCGCTATCGTTTCCGAATTCCCCATTGGCACGCCCCCCAGGGCTGAAAATTTCCCCCGTCGCAATCGTATTATCAGCGCCCTCAGCCTGGGTACACTGGTCATTGAGGCCGCCCTGCGTAGCGGCTCATTGATTACAGCCAAGCACGCCCTGGAGCAGGGGCGCGAGGTTTTTGCCATCCCCAGCTCAATCCATAACCCATTGTCGCGCGGCTGCCACCATCTGATCAAACAGGGCGCCAAGCTGGTAGAAACCGCAGAGGATATCATCAGTGAATTAAAACCCATGGCCACTGACCCTGAAAACACATCACAAGTAATTAATATAAAAGAAGAAAATGACCTTTTGAACGACCCCGACTACCAAACACTACTGAATGAAATGGGCTTTTCCCCTATTGCAGTCGACGATCTGGTCAGGCGCAGTGGTTTGACGGCAGAAGAAGTTTCCTCCATGATGCTGATCCTGGAGCTGCAAGGTAATGTAGCATCGAGCCCTGGCGGTTGTTATATTCGGGTTAAATAATGAGGTTTTAAATGAAAGAGAACATCCTGGATGTATTGTTGTACCTGTTTCAGAACTTTATGGATGGCGATTTTGAGATTGACCCTAATCGTGATTTCCTTGAAGATCAATTAGTTGAAGCGGGTTTTCAGCAATATGAAATTGACAAGGCATTCCTCTGGCTTGATGATTTATCAAACCGGGAAGTCAACGACAGGGCATCCCACCAGGATACATCATTCAGAATCTACTCAGACGAGGAATTATCCCATCTGGATCTCGAGTGCCGTGGATTCCTGCTATACCTGGAAAACATGGGCGTTTTAACGCCGGATACGCGTGAATTGGTCATCGAACGCATCATGGCGCTGGATTCACTGGATTTCGATATCGACCGCCTAAAATGGGTCGTCTTAATGGTCCTATTCAATCAACCCGAAGATAATATGAATTATGAGTGGATAGAAAACATGGTATTCGATAGCTCACTGGAGAGCTTGCACTGAACCTTTCCGCCCAATACATCGATTTTATACTGATAGATAAAGCAGAAAAAAGCTATGAGTAAAAACCTGGTCATTGTTGAGTCACCTGCAAAAGCCAAAACAATCAATAAATACCTTGGCAAGGACTTTTACGTACTGGCCTCATACGGCCATGTGCGCGACCTCATCCCGAAAGAAGGTGCCGTTGACACCGAAAATGACTTCGCCATGAAATATCAGGTGATCGAAAAAAACCAACGCCACGTGGACGCGATCACCAAGGCCCTGAAAAAAGCAGACGCCCTGTATCTCGCGACCGACCCGGATCGCGAAGGTGAAGCCATTTCCTGGCACCTGTACGAATTACTCAAGGATAAAAAATTACTCGAAGGCAAGGAAACCCACCGCGTAGTTTTTCATGAAATCACCAAGCGCGCCATCAATGAAGCCATGGAGCATCCTCGCGAACTGTCTATCGATATGATCAACGCCCAGCAGGCGCGACGCGCACTGGATTATCTGGTTGGTTTTAATTTGTCGCCGCTACTATGGAAAAAAATTCGCCGAGGACTTTCCGCAGGCCGCGTACAAAGCCCGGCACTCAGGCTGATTGTTGAACGCGAACTCGACATTGAGAAATTCAATGCCCGCGAATATTGGAGCATTGAAGCCGACGTCAGTAGCAAGGGGCAAAACTTTGCTGCCCGCTTAACGCATCTCAACAACAAGAAACTGAGCCAGTTTGATATTAATAATAGCGAACTTGCACTGGATGCCGAGCAGGCATTACTAAAAGCCGCCGCCGGCAAACTCACCATTAAAAAGGTCGAGAAAAAGAAACGTAAACGCAACCCGACCGCGCCTTTCATTACTTCGACATTACAACAGGAAGCAGCACGAAAACTGGGTTTTACCGCTCAACGCACCATGCGCACGGCACAGCAGTTATATGAAGGTATCGATATTGGCGGTTCCACTACCGGCTTGATAACGTATATGCGTACCGACTCCGTTAACCTGGCACAGGAAGCACTGGATGAAATCCGCAGTGTTATCAGTGAGCGCTATGGCAGCGATAATATCCCCGATGAACCACGCGTTTACAAAACCAAGTCCAAGAATGCCCAGGAAGCACATGAAGCTATTCGGCCGACGTCTGCCGACCGCGTGCCTGAATCTATCAAGGAATTCTTGAGCAAGGAACAGTTCAAACTGTATGACCTGATATGGAAACGTACGGTTGCCAGCCAGATGATCCATGCCACTATCGATACTGTCGCTGCCGACCTGACAGCGGGCGATGACAATATTTTCCGCGCGAACGGGTCTACCATCGTCAACCCAGGATTTATGGCCGTCTACCAGGAAAGCCTGGACGATAAAAAAGACAAACCGGATGATCAACGCATGCTCCCCGAATTGTTACAGGGCGAGCAAGTCGACCTGCTCAAGATCAGGCCCGAACAACATTTCACCGAGCCACCACCGCGCTTCACTGAGGCCAGCCTGGTCAAAGCACTGGAAGAATTCGGTAT
>JGI24023J19991_10003720_pt1 | contig 10632 bp, 8 predicted proteins | sample Cruoilmetagenom1_FD_19991 | JGI IMG/M metagenome (IMG submission 19991)
GCGGAAATGGCGGCGGCGGGCTATGCGCGCGCGCAAGCCTTCGATTTCCTTACCCGGCAAAACTTCCTCGTCTTCGCGCCGGCGCCAGATTAGCGGTCTGAAGCGGACGTCCCCCAAGCCCATCGGCACGGCTGCCCATGACCCAAAGCGGACAATCGCGAGCGAACGGCAGAGTCACGTCACATCCGGCGGTACATTGGGACGCATGACCCGATCCCGTCCGCGCATTGATCGTCAAGAGAAGCCTGGATGAGGCTTTCTTCTAGTAGTTTCGTGCCTTGAAAGACGCCGGCCAGATCTGCGTCACCCCATCCATGCATATCTGGCCAAAACGGAGCTCCTTGAGCAGCTTGGTGTCGCCCGAGACGACGACCTGGCGATCCGCCAAGGTNATCTCTATTGCGTTCCCATCGATATTGACGTTCTGGCCAAAAAGGTAATTTCCATCGCCAAATCCGATGCCCCAGCCGAGCTGGTATTTATCGCAAGGCGCGTAGCCATACGCCACGCTCGCCGTGCGGTCGAGGCCGCAGCGCTGGTCGCGCTTGAACCCCATTTGCTTGTCCCAACGGATCTCAAAAATTTTTCCGTAGCAATTCTGCTGAAACGTGAATTCTTGCGAATCCATTTTCAGGACGCGCCCGTAATTCGCAAACCGCTCTGGGCCGAAATCGTAGGCCACGCCGATCACTTGGTCGGCGCGTGCTGCATCCCAATATAGCAAGATCGAAATGGCTATGGCGACGACAACCTTAAGCATGGCGAAATCCCAAATGACGGCCGGTAAGGAGCCTAGCAACGAAAAACGGTCGGAACAAAAATGGCTGGAGTGACGGGAGAGACAGATCAGACCACATAAGACGTCCCCCCAATCCTAGCGCAGCACCCAAAACTGTCCCGCATCCGAGGTGAATGCCCTCAAGCCCCGTTGCTCGGGCCGCAGGCCTTTGAGCGCGCTTACCATGTCATCGAGCACGCGCTTCTTGGTGGCATAGTACGAATGTGTCTCGGGCACGCTCCATGGCGTCACCTCGATCTCGGAGGCGTCGATAATCTGGAAGCCTTCGGCAATCGCGACCGGCGTGCCGAGGCGGGGGGCCGCGTTGATCTGCTCCGACAATATCAACGCGAAATCGTTTTTCGAGGAATAGACGATCCATTGATCCGCGAAGGGACGAATCTCCTCTGCGATCTGACTGATGAACAGGTCGGCATCGAAGTCCGGCGCACACAGGATGACGCTGCCGAACATGGCGGCGCTGGCCTTGCGGTAGGCGAGCAGCCTCAAGGCGTAAAGCAGCCCCTTATTGCCCATGCTGTGGGCAATGAGATGTATCTTTCGGCCAGGCAGTTCCTCGCTCAGTTGAGATAAGAACCGCTCGATATGCTTCACGCTCCAAAGCACGTCTTCCCAATCGGCATTGTAGGATTTCAGCGAGCCGTCGGAGGGCCATGTAAAGACGATCGGCGTGCCCTTGAATTGAAAATCAAATGCGATTTGCGCGGCCCGGCGCAGTGCCGCGTCGAATGTGACGTTAAAGCCATGAATGTAGACGATGATATCGTCCCGACCGCTTCCAGACGCCGCGACCTGTGAGAAGAAACCGGCAGCGTCGAGCCCGTCGAGCTTCAGGACATAGATGTGCTTTTTGGAATCGCGAAGCGCCTTGATGTGCAGCAATGGCGATTCGAGCTGGCCACGCTTATGGGATGCGGGAATGTTGACTTCCACTTTGCCGTAGCGAACTTGTCCGCCTTTCGCGCGTTGGCCGCTGAAAGCGTCCGCCGGGTCCCTCTTGCCCGTCGCCTTCCGGTTGGTGGCGAAATAGACCGTTTGAACGTAAGTTTTCGCCGTTCCTGGTGATTTGGCGGGGAGGCCTTTGCGCGATATCTTGATGGCCGGAGGCGCGCTTTCAACGTAAGCGGCGATCTCGCCCAACCGGGTTAGCTCCTTCTCCGGGGCCATCACGCCGATTGCCTCGTAGAGATCCTCAAGTACGTAATAGACGAGACTTCGATCAAGCTTGAGATCCCGGATCAGATCGGTCTCGGGCTTCAGCTGCGCGGTCTCGATACCCAAAGTCTCGACGATGTGAGCTTGAACGGTGGCGAATGCCGAGGATGTCTTCGCATCCGCCCCGCCTGGTGGCACGTCCTGTGCGAACGCTGGCCCCGCTCCAATCGCAAGCAATAGCAAGGCGATTACCGCGACGAATTCCGACCAGCGGCGAGACCGATACGCCATGCCTTTGCTCCCACTTGCCTGTGACCGGGCCAACTGTTGCACAACCCGGTCTCATTGTGATCCCCGCGCATGTTGCCCGCGAGGGTCAAATGGTCGGCGAGGCGAGCCATCTGATTCACCGCCTACTCCAAACTGCGGACAACCGAAGTTGCGGCGCGGCTGCGCCGGGCCGGCACAAACACCGGTTCCTGCAGGATCACGTGGTGGCCGAGCGCTTCCAAGCGCGATATCAGCTTGGCGGCGGCACTGGAGCGATCCTCGGGATCGAAGAAGCCTTCCAAGTACCGCCCGATTTCCCACACCTCGATCTTGTTTCTCCCCGCGGTTGAACCCGCGATATCCGCCTTCCGGCTTGTGAGCGCGGAGAGCAGGGCGTAGGTGAAAATGCCGTTGCCGCGCGCCCGCGCCGGCCGGTCCTTTGAAAACGCGTAGAGGTTTTGATCGAGCGAAAATTGGCCTGCTTTTGCGCTGAAGAAAAAGTGCGCCGACAGCACCCGCTCCTCGAACTCCTTGTTGACGATTCCGGGGTCGAAGGGGATTTCGGTGGGGAGCGCTGCCGTCGTACGGCAGGCATCGAGGATGATGATCTTCTCGGCGCTGACGCGGCTCAGCAGCTCGAGCAGCGTATCGCTCGACAGCGCTGCCCGGGCCAGGCTCTCGCGCGAAAGGTCTCCTTNGAAATCCGGCGAGAGCAACGCCGTTCGTCCCTTGTCACGGTTGTAGGGGTGAACGAGCCCGTGGCCCGAAAAATAGAACACGAGGAGATCGTTGCTCAACTCTTCGGAGCGATCGCGTTCGACCAACCGCGTGAGCGCGCTGACGATGCCCTCTATGCTTGCAGGACGGCGCTCGACGAAGGGCAGCTTTTCGAGCTTGGCCAGTTCATCCTTCGCCGTTGGCGAGCTGGGCGCCAAGACAAGATCGACGTGAATCTCATCATAGTCAGGCGCAATGTCCGACGTCTTGTCGACCACGCGCCTACGGTGATCGTCGACAAACAGCTTGGCGAGATCGAGCGCGTCGTTCTGCGCATAATCCAGGTTCAACCCCTCCGTGCCATAGTCGGAGAAGCCAACGAGAATCGCCCATAGACGCCGTTTCGCCGGTTTTTCGATCGCCCCCGCCCAATCCAGCGTGTGGCATGTCCGCGATCGATCCAAATGAAAGCAGATATGGAAATTCCGGCGCGCCTTGCGTGCCTCGGCTGGAATGTCGACATCCAGCGTGATGCTGCCAGGTCCAGTCAACGCGATCGGATCCCCGGGCCCAAATGCCTGCCCGCGAAAACGCGTTCGAGCGCGCACGCCGCTACCCGTTTCGACGCGCAACATCCGAGGCCATGCGCCTTCGCCCTTGATCTCGAGCGCGACGGTCAGGGCGGGAATTTTAACGCTCGTGAGTTCCTCGGGGGCGGTCACCGTGACCGTTAGCGGATCAAATTCTTGGGCCACGGCCGATTTGAGTTGCTCGTAGCGCTTCGGCGTCTCTGCAGGCTGCTCTAGCGCGCTCCTGACATTGCCACGATTATAGAGGTTCAGCAGCTTGCGGAAGGGCACGGTCCTGGGCTGGCCGTTTGAGTCGGTCACCTGCCAACCGACCAGCGACTTAGCCCGCGCATCGGCCGCGAATTCGCCTGTCTCGGGCCGCCAGGCGGTCCATGTCCATTGGTTTGTGCCCCATTCCACTTCCCGGATGTGGAGTGAAAGCGCGTGGTCAAAAATGCAACCGGACCCATCGTCACGCTTTATGATGCGGTACCAGCGCAGGGTTCCGTCGCTGTGAGCGGCGACCGCGACCGAACCATCCGGTGTAATGTTGACACGAAACGCCTCGGCGGCGACCCGTTGTTCGCACAAGACCTTTGCCGCGCCGCCTTCGTAACCGACAAGTCGAATGAAATTGCTGGAGCCGATCAGGGCGCTCTGACCCGGACCCAGCGCGACCGCACGGTAGGTGTCATATACGCCCGAGAGCTCTTCCAGAGGCATCTCGTAAATGACGGGCGCACGCTGCGCGTTGCGCCAGGCGGATGGCTCCTCAAGCAAGATCGGATCCTGGTTCGGCGATTTGATGCCTTCGGGCCGCTCGCCAACCTTGGAAAGATGCAGCTGGTCGAGATCGAATTTGAGTCTGATGGTCGCACGGTCGCTGCTGCNGTAGTCCTCGTAATAGACCGTCTTGCCGTCATCCGAGATCCCGAGGTTGGTCCATTTGCCTGTCGAGGCGTCGATCAGCCGATTGCGGAAATCGGCAATAAGGCTGCGGTGCAGGAATTCGCTCCCCTCGTCCGTCTCCAGGGGATTACCCGACATATCGATGGCGCCGAGCTGTTTCACGCTCGCGANTAAAAGCGCCTGCTTGCCGCCAAGAAAGGCGAGATCCATGACGCGGTCGGTGCCGACGGGGATGAATTTCACTTCGGGTTTTTTACTCCCGTTGCCGGACTTGGCGATGGGCCAGCGCACGATACAGATGTCGAGTTCGCCGCCCTCGCGGGATCCGATGATATGTTTACGGGCTGCTATTTGGCACCAGAGCGTGCCGCCCGCGAACAGCCATTCCTCCCCCCCGCCTCGCCCCACGCTAGGCGATTGAGGCTCATTTGGTCGGCGCCCGGGACCTGCTGGGGATCGAGAAATGCGGGGTGCATCAGGGCATCGCCATCGACACTCAACGGCGCGCCAACAGGCTCGAGCGTGGCCAAGTCAAACAGCTTGACCTGGAGCCTGATCGGCTCCTTGCGGCCGCGGTGCCTGCGATCGCCGATCGCCAACNTTGNGCCGTCGGGGCTGATCGCTATGCCGTCGGGCCGCTCGACCCCGAGCCGCTCGGGGCGCTTATGCAGCGACAAGGCGATTCCATCGCCCTTCCTTTGGTAGGTCCTGATACCCGTATCGCCCGCCGTGATCAGCCAAACGCCTCCCTCCCCACTCGGGTGAAAGGCGAGTCCGGGCGTGTCGGGCAGGCCATCGCGCTCGCGCGGGCCGGCCGAGCGGCAAAGGTCGCCGGGCGTCTCGCCCCCGCCATAGTCCACATCATCCGCGCCGACCAGAGACCAGTTGGCCACCGCCCAGACGCGGAGTCCGCATCCATTGCTCAGAGTCGCTGCCAAATACACACCGTCGGGGGAGAATCGGAGCGCTTGGGCGCGTGTCGGCAGGTCCGCGATACGGTGAATGATTTCGCCATTGATGCGTTTGAGCACGTAGATCAGACCCGTGCCGGTTTCGGGCCAGCCGTCCTTGCCGGCTCGCGGCGGGACTCCGTAGGCGATCAGTTTGCCGTTCGGACTGATAGCGACGGCGTGGGCGCGCTGACGCTCCTCCTTGCGCAACGGCACGCGATGGATATCGGCTTTCTCTGCGTCCTCGAGCGACCAAACGGTTGCCGCCTTGTCCGCGGATCCCGATACGACGAAGGTTTCCCTTGCGTCGACGTCGATGCGCCAAATTGGTGCTGCGAAGGGATCGTTGATGCGAAGTTGCGGCGCGCCGGGAAGGTCATGCTGTTGAGCGTATGGCGCGGCGCCTGGCAACAATGCCGCCGCCAGAATCAGCGATCTGACCGAGAAGGACCGAAATTTGCCAATAAACCCGTCTCGCCTGAACCACGCCCCACACATCACGCGCCCACCCCGATTGCTCCGCTGGCCGAACCCTCGCACGGACGAGAGGGATGAGAAAGCGGCAGGGAGAAAACGCCAGAACCGAAGGACGCTGCGGTGCNGAGTCGGAAGGAGACCGGGATCGGGCTCCCCTTCCGGATGTTGGCGGGCGGCACGGCCCTTGGTGCCCAAATGGTCCCGTCTCAACGCGACACGAAACTGCTGTAGCTCNGGTAGTAGCCCGTTACCAAGAGCTCGGAATTGGCAACCTGCCGCTTATCGAGGGTCTCGGGCAGCTCGAATTCGAATTCGACGCTTTGTCCCGAATACATCTGCATGGCGCGGCCATCGGTCTCGGCGAGGTCGGAGTTGTTTGGCCGCAGCGTGAGCGTCTTGCCGTCCTTGAGAGAGAGAACGAGATGGGCGCGGTCGATATGCGAGACCTCGAGTTCCTCTTCGCTCAGACGAAAGCGCGTAGCCAGGCGGTGTAAGGGAATGCGTTCGGTCATCTTTCTCCGTTCGCCATTGGCCTCGTGAATGACCGTGCCATACCGGTGCCAATGCCGCTCGTCTTCGTTCCAGACATAGAGATAAGGGCAGGATCCCTCGCCGGCGCTGGCCGTGAGCGCCATGAAGTTGGCCGATATCTCGTCCAAATCCAACCGCTCGCCATTCACCTCGAGGCCGCGCAGAGCGATCTCGGGTCCATAGATATAGTCGTTCATCGCCGGTGCGGTGGGGGGAGGAAAACTCTCCCGCCGTTTGCCGGCGAATTGGATTTCTTCGCCGTACAGCGGTTCGGGTTTAAAAATCGTACCAGTCCGGGCCGCCGCGATCCTCTTGCGGTATGCACCTTCGGCCGCCGCTAGATTCCCGAAATCGAGGCGTTGCCGCTCGGATGGCACGAAGCTGATGCGTACGGGTATGAGGGCGACCTCATTTGGAGCGATTGTGACGGGCGCATCGCCCAAGCGTTCTGCGCGGGCGCGCTCCAGCCGGCGGGATTCGCTGAGCGCGCGCAGCTTCATGCTGCCGGTTTGCACGCCGATCAGGTTATCGATCGACAGCGGTCGCGCCGACAGATTCCTGACAAGGGCGATCTCCAGGTTCATGGAGCGTTGATAGTAGTTGAAGACGAAACCGCCGCATCCTTCATAGCCGCCGACGATCGTGATGAAATCCTCCGGCCACCCTTCGCGGGTCAAATAACGGATAAGACGGAGATTTTTCAGATCATACTGGTCAGGCGTCTGTCGCGTCCACGGCCACCGGCTCACATAAATTTTGTAGTTGCTTGGGAACGCGTCGATATCGGAATTTCGCATATAGCGCCAGAGCGTTGTGCACTCCACAACGGTGATGGCGCGGCCGTAAAATTCGCAGGGACCGTAATAAAAATTGAAGCCCTTTTCCCATTGATCGCTGCGAAATAACCTTCGAGAAACGGCCGGGAGGGGGAAACTCCGCGTTCTTCTCTCATCGGCGCCTGGATAATCGAAAAAGGCGACGTTCGATATCTTCCAATTTGGCTGCTCTTTCTTGACCTCACCACCGCCCCTCGTCCCGCCTAGAATGACGCGGGAGGAGTTGGGCACGAAGTCCATTTCAGTACCGAACTCCTTGAAGAGGTGCTTGACCTCGGCCAGGACGTCGTTGCCGACGATCTTGTATGTGCCCAGCATCTCCCTCGCGAGCGGCGCCGGCGCTTCCCGGATCACCGTGCTCGCGAGGGCTTCGCTGAGGCGGAAGAATTCCACGCTGAACGCGGCCCGCTCACGGCCCTTATCCGTCCGGCAAAGATAGTGCCCGATCCGCACGGATGATTTGTCCAGCTTGACCTCTCGGTCATCCTTCAGACATCGGCCGGCACGCGCGTCCGTACCGGACGCGAACAGCATGGCGATAGCCAAGAGGACGCCACCACAAACGTTGAACCATCGATGGGGTCGCGGCCTCATCGTGCTCGCATCCTTCTGCCGCCGTTGGTCCCAGATGATATGAACCGGCCATTTAGCTTGAGAGCTCCTTTGCGCATGGATTCCCCACTTCAAGCGGTTTTGCCTAATCGAGCGGTCATGCTTGTCTGTCTTCGGCGTGAATGCCTTGATGGATGTCAAAGGGCCCGGCAAGTCCCCTTGCGCTNGATAGCAGAGGTGTCTTGATATGGCGCTGGCGGAGNCTAGGGTTGTCGGTCAGGATTAGCGCATCGATACCTACCGCCAGAGCGCTCAAGAGTTTAAGGGAATGCTCAGCCTCATCCTTGAAGGTATAGGCGGCCAGATTACCGACATCTTTTTAAGCGAGCCACATGTCCGCTATTGGCTATTAGCGGACGTTCCAGGCAGTGCGGATTTATGTCCGCTTTCGGGGGTAAAGCGGAAACCAATGCCGACCTAGCTGGTGTGAGCAGTGGATGACGTCACCTGCTCAACAAACATGCGCACAAAATCATCGAGCGCGGGCCAGTTTGTGAGCTCTGTTTCTCCCGACGGCTCAGGCACAATGTTTCTCTGTTTCAAGAGCACGCGCACAATTGTGCGCTGGAACCAGCCGAATTGTCGCTCATGAAGCGCGCCTGCGACTTGCATCGAGTATTGTGGTGTCCAACCGGTCTCGCGCTCAAATTCCTGCATAAAGGCCTCCGCATCTAGCTTGTCCGTCGTCTCATGGGAAGCAGCCGAGAGGCTTACGGACAAAAATGCGTTCGGTGTACGTTCAATCGATTGTTTGGAACTGCGCACAAACTCTGTCAGGTGCTGGCTGTGCTGGCCACCATGCACAGCGCCGATAATGAGCGAAGCGTCGAAGTCGCCGATTTCCAATTTGTCATTCGGGCTATCCAAATTCACCAATCGCGCTACCTGACCGCGTCTTTCGATCTGACGCGCGACGTGATGAGCAACTTTTTCCGTTTGGCCGTCGCTGGTGTCGTAGGTGACCAATATTCTGAGCATCGGTTGTCAGCTAATCCGCAAAAGTTGATGTCAAATATCGCTCCATGCGGGGCCAAGGTAAAGTCAAGGCTGCTGTGGCATTTTCAGCCGTCGCGAAGGTGGCCGATAATGTCTGTGTATCGTCTGGTACGGGTGCCGGTCTATCAGTGAATACGAACGGTGCGCGAGCAGGAGTGATGATGGCGTGGTAAGAAGGGAAATCTACTGCTGATCAGAGCGTCCTATTGCTTCTTTTCATCCCGGAAGCGATAGCGATCCACCAGATCGCTGAGCCAAAGAGCCACATCACGAAAGCGTTGACGTAAGAGCGCACCCTCAAGGACGGTGCGGCCAATAAGATAGGAGACGACACCAGACATGCCAAAAATCGCGGCAATGGTGAAGGCCACTTCATCGCCTTCATAGAGTGCGCCGTTAATAAGCCAAAATACCGCACCAATCACACCTACCGCGGCGATGCTACAGGATATCCAATAGATCACTTGTCCAAGTCGCTCAGGCATGGCGAAACTTTAGCGCCTGCGTACCGACACCTATTTGTTCTCGATCAAGCCGCTCACGTCGCCTCCGCGTGGCGTTAAGGCCAGCTCGCAAACTATTGCCAGCGGATCGACGTCTGCTGTTGGGGGCATAGCAGACGCTTGCGCAGGCAACCGATCACGGCAAGTTCTGACCCTATGCAGACTCCGGGCGACGGCGCGCATCACGACCGCATCCTGCCTCAAAGGGCGCGCCCTTCCCCTTCGTAACGGGACTCTGCCCGGATGCACGTTGCCCGAGATCCAACGTGTAGTCGTTTTTCCGGACTTGGCATAAGCGGGCTCAGACGCCTAACTGAACTCGAATAATCACTTTCGCGAGCTCAAGGGAGTAAAGACCATGGACGACAGACGGGCGATCCTGATCGGATCTTGCATTGAGGCGGCGGCCGCACTGGTGGCCGCCGACAAGTTCGGCAACGCGAGCTCGCCAGACTATCCCCTGGACGCGGTGGTCACGATGACGCGCATGCTGACCGACGAGCTGTTGCACGACGCCGTGGTGGCCTCGGCAGAGTTCCAGCCGGACGAGGGCAAGGCCGGCTGAACTGTGAAAAAGCGCCGCGGACCGCAGCGCGATGGTGGCTTGGAAGCGGGTGCAACGGCAATGATCCAGCCCGGCTGCCCGGTGCGGGACGACGAGGCGATCGCGGCGGCAGACGCGGTTGGGCTTGGGCCAAGCCCTCCCGCGCCCGCGGCATTTCCGGCATGAGGGGGATTCCGCTGGGCCGGTCCGATGTCCGCAATCGGGGGACAAGCGGAAATAGCGTGGTGCCATTGTGACGTCTGCTTATGACCCAAAACGGACTTTTGGAATATTCCGAAATCCAGGGATGCCGTCCTATTTCGAACACCCAATGTATAGACATTTGCCAACGGTAACGAAGGTCTGGCCGCCACCGACGACAAGCCCAATTGGGGGCGGTCTCCTCTTCTGGCTTGCGCGGATCGAAGTCGTGGAGTTCAGCCTCGCGGTGGGCCGGTCCGATGTCCGCAATCGGGGGACAAGCGGAACTAGCGTGGTGCCAATGTGACGTCCGCTAATGACCCAAAGCGAACCTTAGGAATATTCCGAAACCCAGGGATGCCGTCCTATTTCGAACACCCGATGTATAGACATTTGCCAACAGTAACGAAGGTCTGGCCGCCACCGACGACAAGCCCAATTGGGGGCGGTCTCCTCTTCTGGCTTGCGCGGATCGAAGTCGTGGAGTTCAGCCTCGCGAAGCCTCCGCTACCACATAATCCCCACCTCGCGATGGCAAAGATAGACTCTAAGTCTTCTCCTGC
>JGI24023J19991_10003721_pt1 | contig 10632 bp, 7 predicted proteins | sample Cruoilmetagenom1_FD_19991 | JGI IMG/M metagenome (IMG submission 19991)
AGACTGTTTGTTAAGAATAATATCAAACTATATCTCAATGGTTCTGAAACAAATTTAACTGCACCTGAATCAGTTCTTATGTTTAATATCAATAGTGCTGTAGCTTCTTATGAGAGATCAAGAGTAATTGAAAGAAGCCTCAGAGGGAAGAAGGAATGGAGAGATAAAGGACTCCTGAAGTTTTCAGTAATCTATGGTTTTGATAATAAATACCTTCTAGATGGAACTAAAGTTGTTGAAGTAAATGATGAAGAGGCAATCTTATGTAATTATACTAAAGAATCAAACAGCTCCTGAATATCCACCTGAAACCCTTCAAGCACAACAGATTCAGCAACTGTATTCTTATCTTCCCGCCAGTCAGCAGGAGGAACCAGGTTCCCATCATCATATTTCCCGGAATCCTTACCTTCATTTTGCATATGAAAAACTTGTATGAATTTATTTCCAGGATCAACAATCCAGTATTCCTTAACTCCGTGTTTTTCATATAACTGAAATTTTTCATTAAGGTCTTTTTTTGAAGTAGAAGGGGAGAGAATCTCGATGATTAAGTCAGGGGCTCCCAGGCAGCCTTTTTTGATTATTTTAGAGGGATCACAAATAACTGAGATATCTGGTTGGACTACAGTATTAATTTTATTCTCATCTTTAACAGGAAATATAGGTAGAAGAACATCAAATGGTGCTGAGAATATTTCACATTTTTTACCTTTAAGCCAAGTATTAATGCTTGATGATATTCTTATTGAAATCCGTTGGTGATTACTTGATGGTGCTGGGCTCATATCATAAGCTTCCCCATTAATCAATTCCCACCTCTCATCTTCTGGCCAGGAACAGTACTCTCCATAATTGAACTTTTGATCTATTTTCTTTTTAGGTATACCCATGTCTTTCATTCCTCCATTATAAAGTATTTTCAGTTATTTAACAAACTGACTTATTTTTAAATCCTTAATAAATAAAATATTCAGTTTCCAACTCTTCATTTTTAGTTAGTCATTATTAGTTTTTAGTTACCTTATATCTTCCCCTCCTCCAAAAAACTATAGTAGGCATTATCTGTAAAAATAATATGATCCAGAAGTTCTATCCCCAGAATTTTACCTGCATTTTTAATTCTCCTGGTAATCTCAATATCTTCATTGCTTGGTTCTATGTTGCCCGAGGGATGATTATGAGCAATTAAAACTGCTGCGGCACGATCTTTCAATGGATCAGAAAAAATCTCTCTGGGATGAACAAGAGTTCTGTTTACCAGTCCCATAGACACAACTCTTGCCTGTATTACTTCATGAGCACCGTTAAGAGAGATGCAGAGAAAATGTTCCTGTTTGCGGTCTGAGTAGTGGCTGATATAGGGTAAGGCATCTGCAGGTGCCGTGATTTTTTTCCTGTCAGGGCAAAGTATTCTCCGTGATAGTTCCAGTGATGCTGTTATTAAAGAAGATTTTGCTTTTCCAAGGCCGGAGATTGATAATAAATCCTTGATCCCCGTTTTATAATTATTTTCATCTAATATTTTTAATACTTCTTCTGCAAGAGCAATAACATTTTTACCTTTTATCCCGGTTCCCAGAAGTATTGCAAGAAGCTCTTTATCTGCTAAATGTTTTACCCCGTAAAGCATTAATTTCTCTCTGGGTTGTAAATCTGTTGTTTTTTTTAATTCCATAACCAGTAGTATGGGGTAAATACTAAATTTACTTTTATTTTATTGACATAGTTACAATATAATTTGATAATTCCATAAATATCAGGAGTAAAAATGAATCCATTGGTAATTTTGCTTGTTTTACTGTCTGCTCTATTACATGTAACCTGGAATATTCTGGGGAAAAGTGGAACCCCCTCAAAAGCATTCTTTTTTGTTGCTTCATTTTCATCTGTTCTATTTTTATTACCTTTTTTAATTATTACAAACTTTAATATTTCAATTATCAGAGATATTTGGTTCTATCTATTCCTTTCAGGGTTTTTTATGGCTGTATATTATTCTGGATTATCCGGGGGGTATAGAAGTGGGGAAATGTCTCTGGTTTATCCCCTTGCAAGAGCTCTTCCTGTTTTGTTTGTTCCTTTTATAAGTGTTGTAATTGGAAATATTGAAGGGATTACTTTTTTTCCATTTCTGGGGATGGTTATAGTTTTTACAGGATGCATTATTCTTCCCCAGCTTAATATAAGAAGATTTTCATTTGCGGGATACTTTAAGACTTATTCTTTCTATGCGGTTTTAGCTGCTTTTGGAACAAGCGGATATACTATTCTGGATAGTATTGGTATGGGAATTATTAAAACTGCAGATATTAAACCAGTCTCAGGATCAATTTTTTATTTTACAATTCAAATGATTTTTACCAGTTTGTTTTTGGGGACTAATATTTTATTCAGCAGAATGGAGAAAGAACAATTATTAAAAATTCTACAAAGTGAAAAAATACATACAATTTCTGCGGGATTATTAGTTGCTGCTGCATATATTATTATTTTAATTTGTTATCCAATGGTTTTAAATGTAAGTTATATTACTGCTTTTCGTCAGATTAGCATTCCCCTGGGAGCTTTTGCAGGTATATTCCTTTTAAAAGAGAAATGGAGTATTTCCAAAGTTTCCGGAGTATTTATAATATTTGCAGGACTACTTATTGTATATTTGTAAATTTAATATCTTTCTTGACAATTCTACTCAGTGTTATACTATGAAAACTGAGGTGCTGTTATGTTAAAAAGATCATTGTTCCTTATCATCTTTTTAGTGTTAAGTTGTATAATATTTGCTCAAACTTTTGTCCTTTCTGTGAGTGATTTCCCTGTTGAATCTGAAAATCCAGCATATAAGCATATTGGAAAGGGTATCTCCAGACTTATTGCCGGAGAACTTAGAAAATCAAAATCAATAAAAATAATTGAAAGAGAGCAGATAAATAAAATCATTGAAGAACAAAAATTCAGCATTTCCGGATTGGCTGACACTGATAATCAGATTGAATTAGGTAAACTAGCATCTGCAGAGTTCATTCTTTTTGGAGAGATAATTGATATGGCAGGAACTGTTATGGTTTCTGTGCGAATGGTTAATGTTAATTCCGGTGAAGTTGTCTGGCAGAATGATCTTATAGAAAAACTGGATTCCTATGATTATATTGGTTCCTATTTTGCTCTTTCTGTTTTGGATCATTTTAATATTACAGCAGATTCAAGTACTATTGCTAAATCTCAGGAGAAAGAGATTAAATCTGCAGATAATGTTGTTCTTTTATCTGAAGGTATTGATGCTTTTGATAGAAATGATATGACTGGTGCCAGAGATGCATTTGAAACTGTTACAAAACTGGATAAATCCAGTGAAGTTGCAGAGTTTTATCTTTCCAAGCTTGTAACAAATACTTCAAAGTTTAAAGTAATAACAGAGCAGTATATATCTTATCAGAACCCTGCCTATCTGGGAATTATTAGAACCGACAGATTTCACTTTGCTGCTTCCCAATCCTTAAGCAGGGATAATCATGGTGAGCCTATTTTTGCTACTGAGCTTGATAATGGTTATATGTTGATAGAAGCTGATATGTTCAGGGGGTCTCTGGGGTATTACTTTCCTGTTGCAGAAAAACTGGGTATTGGTGTTGAGGTTTTTGGTTTTTCCTACGCGGATAGAATCTATGATGATTTGTCTTCGACAGTTGTATCGAGCAGTCCTGATGCAAGTGGTATTATATTAAGTACAGGTAGATTGACAGGAAATAATTTTGCTGTTGGTATTGGTTTATCTACATACTACAAAAAGCAAAGAGCAGAAGATATTATAAACCATTATTGGGAAGACCCCAGATACTCATGGTGTTTTGCAGTAAGTCCCGGATTTTTATTACGTAATAATGATGAGAGTATCGTTTTTGATTCCAGGTTTGCCTGGTCCAGTGAAAAGGTGACAACTATCGACGGGGATACCTTTTTACTGGAGGAAGATATATCTATGCCGTTGTATCTTGAAAATACACTTACCTTGGCTATGAACAGCAGGAAAACATTTGTTGTTATTAAACAGATCAATGACCTGGCATTGGACAGGAAATTTTATAATGGCAGAATATTGCCTGCTGTAGAGCATTTTCCTGTTAACTGGTTGTCTGTTCGAACAGGTATTGAAGGTGCTTATGCTGTTCTAGGTGATTCCAATTCATTTGGTTTTGGAACAATGGGTGGCTTGACATTTCGATTTATAAAAATTGGACTGGATATCGATTTTAACTTTACATATAGAAAACGTCCATCGAGAGTAGTCCAGAATATTATGTATGAGGATTACATTTTCCTTATCTCCGGGACACTAAGTGATAAGTTTTTTTCAAGGTAACTTGTAACAAAAAAGCTTTATCAGGATTTTTGACCTGATAAAGCTGAAAATTCCTATTTTGTAGCTTATTTCATAAACGAAAAGAGAACATAGTTCAGAATACCTCCGGCTTTCCAGTATTCCAGTTCCAGCTTTGTATCTATACGAACTTTTACAGAAAAGGTTTTTAAACTACTGTCTTTTAGTTTCATCTCTACTTGCAGTATTCCTGCCGGTTCAATATTACTTAAATCTTTTATGGAAAAAGATTCCTCTCCTGATATATTCAAAGTGTCAACAGATTCATCTTTTATAAACTCCAGGGGAAGGATTCCCATCCCCAAAAGGTTTGACCTATGGATACGCTCATAACTCATCGCTACTACAACCTTAACTCCCTGTAGAGAAGGGCCTTTTGCTGCCCAGTCTCTTGAAGAACCTGTACCGTACTCTTTACCGGCAAATACTATTAATGAATCTTTACCCCAGGACATAGCTGCATCAAAAATTGCTGCTGTTTCTCCATTGCTGTCTTTAGTATATCCGCCCTCAATCCCTGGAAGCATTCTGTTTTTTATACGAATATTGGCAAATGTCCCCCTCATCATAACTTCGTGGTTGGCTCTTCTGCTTCCATAAGAGTTAAATTGGGAGGGATTAACATTTTTATCTATAAGGTATCTGCCTGCCGGGCTGTCTATTGCAATATTTCCAGCTGGTGAAATATGATCTGTAGTAGTACTGTCCGGGAATATTCCAAGACATTTTGCCTTTTCTATGTCAGAAATATCTTTTGTTCCGGATTTTTCCATAAAGGATTCAAAGAAAGGAGGTTTTCTAATATAAGTACTGCTTTCTTCCCAGTCATATAAATCCCCTTCCGGGAATTCAAGATTCTGCCACTCCTGGGATCCTGTAAAAACATCTTTATAACGATCATTAAACATTTCCGGTTTTAGATGTTGACTAATTGCTTCTTTAATATCTANATCTGATGGCCANATGTCTTTTAGAAAAATATTATTTCCCTTTTTATCTGTTCCTATGGGATCTTTTNCCAGGTTAATTCTAACAGACCCTNCCAGAGCGTATATTACAACCAGAGGAGGGGAGGCAAGATAACTTGCTTTNGATTCCGGACTTACTCNCCCTTCAAAATTTCTGTTTCCGGAAAGAACATTAGCAGTAACTAAATCTTCGGATAAAATAGCTTCTTTTATTGCAGGAGGCAGAGGTCCGGAATTACCTATACATGTTGAACAACCATAACCTGTAAGATTGAATCCAATTTTATCAAGGTATTTCATTAGCCCTGCAGATTCCAGATAGGAAGTCACAACCTGACTTCCTGGTGCAAAGGATGTTTTTACCCATCCCTTTGAATTTAATCCTAATTCAACAGCTTTTTTTGCAATAAGGCCTGCAGCTATAAGAACTGCAGGGTTAGAAGTATTTGTGCAACTGGTAATTGATGCTATTACAACATCTCCATGCCTTAATTTATGATCCATGTTTGAAATTTTATATTTTGAATCTAAATTATTTGTGTTGTAGATCTCTGCCAATGCTTTATCGAATTCTGTTGAAACATCTGTTAATAATACAAGATCCTGTGGCCTTCTTGGTCCGGCCATTGCCGGTTTAATGGTTGAGATATCCAGTTCAAGAATATGGCTATAGTTCGCAGGATTTTTATCATCCCGCCACAAACCCTGTTCAAATGCATAATTTTTAACCAGATCTATTTGATCTGCAGTTCTTCCAGAAAGTTCTAAATAATTTAATAATTCATTATCAATTGGGAAAAAACCACAGGTAGCCCCATATTCAGGTGCCATGTTACTTATGGTTGCTCTGTCTGCCAGGCTTAAATTATCAAGACCTGGTCCAAAAAATTCAACAAAACTTCCTACAACTCCGTATCCTCTTAAAATCTGAACAATTTTTAATACTAAATCTGTCGCTGTAATACCTGGTGCGATTACACCGGATAGTTTAAATCCTACAACATCGGGAATCAGCATAGTCAGGGGCTGCCCAAGCATAGCTGCCTCTGCTTCTATTCCTCCTACTCCCCAGCCAAGAACACTAAGACCATTGATCATAGTTGTATGGCTGTCTGTTCCTACAACAGTATCCGGATAAACTAAAGGTGCATCTGTTTCATCATCTTTTACAGTAACTACAGATGCAAGATACTCAAGATTTACCTGATGAATTATCCCTGTCCCCGGAGGAACAACCCTGAAATTGTCAAATGCCTGTTGGCCCCACTTGAAAAAGCGGTATCTTTCTTTGTTTCTTTCAAATTCCAATTCTACATTTTTTTGAAAAGCATCTTTCGTTCCAAAATAATCAACCATAACTGAATGATCAATAATCATGTCTACAGGTATTAGAGGGTTTATCTTTGATGAATCACCTCCTGCATCACTTATGGCATTTCTCATGGCTGCCAGATCCGCAAGAGCTGCTCCACCAGTAAGATCCTGCATTATGACTCTTGCAGGGTGGAATGATATGTCTGTTCCTGTATTTTTTTCAGAGGGATCCCAATTTGCCAGAGCTGCTGGTTCTTCTTTATTTACATATTCTTTATCTGAATTTCTTAATAGGTTTTCAAGGAGTACTTTTAATGAGAAAGGAAGAGATTTTATATCAAAGCCATTATCCTCTGCATATTTATTTATACTGTAATATTTGTATGTTTTGTTTCCCACTTTAAGAATGCTGGTATCCATGGTGACTCCTGTAAAAAATGTTCTGTATTTTATCTTTTTTTGTTATTTGAGTCTATTGTAATAGTTTTTGAAATCAATTGGGAACGTAAAAACACAGAATGTAAACAAATGCGTAAAGGATTGTAGGGGCGCGTAGCGGTTGGGTATTTTTGTAGGGTCGCCCCTGCGTGGGCGTCCATATGGAAATACCCAACGAAACCCCCGAAAAGCCTGACCCTGTGTAGGGGCTCGATTTATCGCGCCCCATATACAGGGATACGCCCAAAATTAAATAAAAAGGGCGTAAAAAAACCGATTCGGAATAATTCGAATCGGTTTAATATTAGCAGGGACAGGACTCGAACCTGTGACCTCCGGGTTATGAGCCCGACGAGCTGCCAACTGCTCTACCCTGCGACGATTGGCCTAAGATACAGAAGATATAAACAATAGTCAATAGAATCTGTACCGAAAGTTGTAGAATGTTTGTTTGATTTGATTTCTTGTGAATCAACTTCTTCCATATATCCTGTCGTTTTGCAATGCAGATTTATAAAGCCTTAGCAGAATTCCGCCTGAGATTATAAGAAGGGGTATGATGAGGACTGGAAGCCATGATCCATAGAAGAGGAAAAAGTCGTAGAATCCATGAATTAGTACTGCAATTGCTAATCCCTTATATTTCAAATTTGAGTTTTCAAATTTTGATTTTCCAATGTAATAACCCATAATACCGGATGCTAAGGCATGGAGGGGTACTGCTGTCATTCCTCTGATAATAAGGGTGGAAACTGGTCCAAAACTGTAGAATATATTTTCAAATACTGCAAAACCCAGGCTGGCTGTAATTGTGTAGACAATTCCGTCTGTAATTTCATCAAAATTATTGTTTGGAAATGCAAAGAGCATTACTGTTTTTAGTTTTATCCCCTCTTCAACTAAAGCTGCAATAATAAATGCCCTGATAAATATATTGAGAAGTTGACTTCTTTCGGGGATTATTCGGGAAATTAAGATTTCTATTAAAATTGCAGGTAATACAGAAATAAATCCAAAAATAAATATCTTTAGTACCATGGCAACAGGTTCTTTCTTCTGTTTATCTTTATTATAGAAAAAAATAAGGAGTATTAATGCAGGTATGACAGCAAGGCCGATATTTAAAATTAAATAAATCATTTTCCTTGTTTTTTCTTTTTTTCCTGTTCTTTGAAAAAGGTATGATCTTCCCGTACTTCGGCAATCATATCTTTAATTTTCCATTCAAGGTTTGTTGGTGTAGATGTGGAGAAGGCTATCTCTCCTGGGTTATCCACTTCAGCTTTTATTGCTCTGATTACTTTAAAGAGATCATCTTTTTCAAAACCATGTAAATATATTACTTTTTCCGTTGAATTGTTATCTGACATGTATGTATCCTTTCTATTTGACTGGAACTTAAAGTGTTTGTATGTTCTACTATAATATAACTACATTTAGAGACAATCAAGCAAAAAGCTTAATCAAGGAAATTAAAATGCGATATGATAAAATGACAGTTAAAGTTCAGGAAGCAATTCAGGATGCCAGTTCAATTGCTCATAAATATAATCATAACTCTATTGATGTAATACATATACTCGTTGCTCTGATTGATCAGCAGGATGGTGTAATACCTCCTCTTCTGGACCGTCTTGGAGTCAGTCGGAAGAAACTTGAGGAAAATTTAAACAACAGTCTTAAATCAAAACCCAAAGTATATGGAAGTTCTGCTCAGATAAGTATGTCTCCTGCACTTACAAGTGTTCTTCATAAGGCAGAGATAGAAGCTGATAAATTAAAAGATGATTTTCTTAGTGCCGAGCATGTTTTTTTAACTATTCTTGATTTTGAAGGTACTACAGGTCAGATACTAAGAGATCTTGGAATATCAAGGGACAGTGTGTTAAAAGTTCTGCAGTCCATTAGAGGAAATCAAAGGGTAACAGATGAGAATCCGGAAATAAAGTATCAGGTTTTAGATAAATATTGTAAAGATCTTATTGTTCTTGCCAGAAGAGATAAGCTGGATCCTGTTATTGGAAGGGATGATGAGATTCGCAGGGTAATGCAGGTGCTTTCACGGCGGACAAAGAATAATCCTGTCCTTATAGGTGAGCCTGGTGTAGGTAAAACTGCAATAGCAGAGGGTCTGGCAAGACGTATTGTATCCGGGGATGTTCCTGAATCTTTAAAAGAAAAAAGACTTCTGGCTCTTGATTTGGGTGCCTTAATTGCAGGTGCTAAATTTAGAGGAGAATTTGAAGAGCGTTTAAAGGCTGTTATTCATGAAATTGCTGAATCTGATGGTGAGATAATTCTTTTTATTGATGAACTCCATACTCTTGTAGGTGCCGGAGCTGCAGAAGGGTCAACGGACGCTTCAAATCTGCTAAAACCTGCTTTATCAAGGGGTGAGCTTCGTACTATTGGTGCAACCACTCTTGATGAATACCGAAAACATATAGAAAAAGACCCCGCTCTGGAAAGACGTTTCCAGCCTGTTCTTACCAATGAACCCTCTGTAGAAAATACAGTAGCAATACTTAGGGGTATTAAAGACCGCTATGAGGTTCATCATGGTGTTCGAATTAAGGATGAAGCTCTTATAGCTGCAGCAAGACTATCTGACAGGTATATTACTTCCAGATTTTTACCAGACAAGGCAATAGATCTTATTGATGAAGCTGCCAGCAGGCTTAAAATGGAAATAGAGAGCCAGCCTATAGAACTTGATACAATTGAGAGGAGAATTCTTCAACTGGATATAGAGAAACATGCTCTTTCTTCTGAGGAAAATGAAGCTTCAAAGGATCGACTTGCAAAAATTGATAAGGAATTAGCTGATCTGCAGACACGAAGAGATGCTATGAGGCTTCAATGGAATAATGAAAAAGAAGTTATTGATGAGATAAGAAGTTTAAACTCCGAATTGGAGCATTCCAGGTCTTTGGAGGCAAAGTATGAGAGAGAAGGGGATCTTAATCGTGCTGCTGAAATAAAACACGGCAGGGTTCCCCAAATACTGGAGCAGATAGAGAAAAATTCAGAGAGACTGGAAGAGTTACAGGTTGATTCTCAATTATTAAGAGAAGAGGTTACAGAAGAGGATATTGCCCATATAGTTTCTATCTGGACAGGTATCCCTGTTTCTAAAATGCTTTCATCTGAAATGGAAAAGTTCCTGGATCTGGAGAAAATTATATCAGAAAGGGTTGTTGGTCAGGATGCTGCAATTTCTGCTGTCTCTGATGCCATAAGGCGTAATAAAACAGGCTTGTCTGATGAAGCCAGACCTCTGGGGTCCTTTATTTTTCTGGGTCCTACAGGTGTTGGAAAAACAGAGCTTGCAAAAACCCTGGCAGATTTTCTTTTTAATGATGAGAAGGCCTTAACAAGAATAGACATGAGTGAATACATGGAAAAACATACTGTTTCCAGACTTATAGGGGCTCCTCCAGGTTATGTCGGATATGATGAAGGAGGGCAGTTGACAGAGGCGGTTAGGCGGAGGCCATATTCTGTTATTCTTTTTGATGAAATAGAAAAAGCTCA
>JGI24023J19991_10003722_pt1 | contig 10625 bp, 5 predicted proteins | sample Cruoilmetagenom1_FD_19991 | JGI IMG/M metagenome (IMG submission 19991)
TATTGATATGCTACAAATATATATAATTAACTGTAGATTTTATTGTACAAGTTTTGGTATTTTTTTTGAATTTCTCCTCGTTTTGGTTTAAAGGTTGGAGTAAGCAGATTGTCATCAGCAGTCCATACTTCAGGAGTTAATTCAAAACGTTTGATTTGCTCCCATTTGGCAAATTTCATATTACAAGAAGTCACTTCTTCTTGAATTCTATTTATAATTTCTTTATTACTTATCAATTCCTCATTAGAATTACAAGTTATTTCGTTTTCCTTTGCCCATTTATTGAGATATTCAAAATTAGGTTGTACAATTGCAGCAGGCATTTTTTGACCTTCTCCAACAACCATTACTTGTTCAATAAAGAGAGATTGTTTTAATTCATTTTCAAGTAAGGCCGGTGACACGTATTTACCACCTGAAGTTTTAAATATTTCTTTTTTACGACCGGTTATTTTTAAAAACCCATCATGGTCTATTTCTCCTTTATCACCGGTATGAAAATATGCTCCGGTCATTACTTCAGCTGTTTTTTCAGCATCTTTATAATAGCCCTGCATTACATTAGGACCTTTTATTAAAATTTCGCCATCATCAGCAATTTTCACCTCGACTTTATCAATCACTTTTCCAACAGTTCCAATTTTAAAACCATTACCAGCATATTGTCCAACAGAGACAACTGGTGATGTTTCTGTTAAACCATACCCCTCCATAACATACATTTCCGCTGCAGAAAAAATTCTTGACAAACGTGGCTGTAATGCTGCACTACCTGAAACCATAGTGTGTAAATTACCACCAAGGGCTTCTTTCCATTTACTTAAAATAAGTTTTCTAGCTACTCCCAATTTTTTTTCGTACCACCAGCCATTTAGTTCATAAGGTTCATATTTACTACCTACTTTTACTGCCCAAAAGAAAAGTATTTTTTTTATGCCAGTTAAGTTATTTCCTTTGGCAATAATACCGTCATAAACCTTTTCAAGTAGTCTTGGGACTACGCTCATTAAATGTGGTTTAACCTCTTTTATATTTGCACCAATTTTATCAATTGCTTCGGCAAAATAAATTGATCTACTAGAATACTGATACAAGTAAATTAGCATTCGTTCAAAAACATGGCAAATCGGTAAAAAACTAAGGACTCTTGTTTCTCCTTTCATTACAGGTAATCTCNTATCAGAAGCCAATACATTACTTACAATATTCATATGTGAAAGCATNACACCTTTTGGAAGTCCTGTTGTACCTGAAGTATAAATTAATGTTGCCAAATCTTCAGACTTNACTTCTTTTTTTAATGCTTCAACTTCAGCTTGATTGCTATCATCTTTGCCTAAGTCTAAAACCTCCTGCCAATTTTTACCATCCTCAATTTCCTCAAAACAATAAATTTCTTTTAGTGATGGTACTTTAGCAGAAGCTTCTTTTGCTTTTTTATATAATTCTGCGTTAGACACAAAACAATATACAGATTCAGAATGATTCAATACATATGCATAGTCGTCAGCAGTAATGGTTGGGTAGATAGGTACATTTTGTGCTCCTAATTGTAAAACACCAACATCCATTATACACCACTCCGTCCGATTATTATGTGAAATAACAGCAATCTTATCATTTGGTTTAACCCCTAACCTTAACAATGCTCTACTTATTGTATTTGCTTTGTCAATATATTCTTGAGTAGAAGTTTTAACCCATTCCCCATTTTTTTTAGTAACAAGTGAATCTTGAACATTTCCATTTTCTAATTGATAGTAAGGAAAATCGAAGAGGCGTTTTATTTCAGTCGGCATATATAGTTTTATATTGAGGAAGTGCAAAGTATAAAAATTATAAGGATTATGCAAATTGACATAATTGAGTAAATATATTTAAGGATATACTAATAATAGTGAATGAAATTTGTTAAAATGCTAGTGTGGCTACTCAAATCTATTCTTTATCTTTGCAAGCTTAAATAAAGAATTTATTAGGATGAAGATTTCTTACAATTGGTTACAACAATTTTTAGATATTGATTTAGAAGCTGAAAAGATAGGCGAAATATTAACCGATTTAGGTCTTGAAGTAGAGGGAATCGAAACTGTTGAGTCTGTTAAAGGCAGTTTAAAAGGAATAGTGGTTGGTAAGGTAATTACCTGCGAACAACACCCAAATGCAGATAGATTAAAAGTTACAACCGTTGATTTAGGTAATGGTGAACCGATTCAGATTGTTTGTGGTGCACCAAATGTTGCAGTTGGTCAAAAAGTACCTGTAGCAACCATAGGAACTACTTTATACAATAAGGAAGGAAACGGATTTAAAATTAAAAAGGGAAAAATAAGAGGCGAAGAAAGTCACGGAATGATTTGTGCTGAAGATGAATTAGGATTGGGAGAAGATCATGACGGGATAATGGTTTTAGATAATGCAACTGAAGTAGGGAAAGAAGGATCTGAGGTTTTTGAAATAAGTACTGACCAAGTTTTTGAAATAGGATTAACTCCCAATAGGGCAGATGCCATGAGTCATTTAGGCGTTGCTAGAGATCTAAGAGCTGGACTATTACAACACGATATTGACACCAAATTAATTACACCTTCTGTGAGTGATTTTCATGTTGACGAACGTACCTTGCTAATTGATGTTGATGTCGCAGATATCAATCAAGTACCTAGATATGCAGGTGTAACTATTGCTAATATAAAAGTTAAAGATTCACCGAAATGGTTGCAAGAAAAATTGAAAGCAATTGGAATAGGACCCATTAATAATATAGTTGACATTACTAATTATGTGTTGCATGAATTAGGACAGCCATTACATGCTTTTGATGCGGCAAAAATTAATGGTAATAAAATCAATGTTAAGAATTTACCAACCGGTACTAAATTTACAACCTTAGACGGAATTGAAAGAAATCTTCACAACGAAGATATAATGATTTGTGATGGAAATTCAACACCTTTATGTATAGGAGGTGTTTATGGTGGTTTGAATTCTGGAGTTACAGAAAATACAACTTCAATATTCTTAGAAAGCGCTTATTTCAATCCTGTTTCTATTCGTAAAACCGCTAAAAGATTCGGACTAAATACAGATGCTTCTTTTAGATTTGAAAGAGGTATAGATCCTGATATTGCAGAATATGCTCTTAAAAGNGCGGCACTTTTAATTGCTGAAATTGCCGATGGAAAAATAACTTCAAATATTGTTGATATTTATCCTAAAAAAATTGAAGATCATCAGGTAAATTTGTTTTATGAAAATGCTTTCAAATTAATCGGTGAAGAAATATCTAATGATACTATTAAAAATATATTGGTATCACTTGACATTAAAATTAATAATCAAACCGAAATGGGTTTAGGCTTGTCTGTGCCGGCATATAGAGTAGATGTTACCAGAGAAGCAGATGTAGTTGAAGAAATTTTAAGAGTTTATGGTTATAATAATATTGCAACTTCTACAAAATTAAATACCTCAATCTCTTATTCTGATAAACAAAGTGCCGATAAATTACAAAATTTAGTTTCTGATCAATTGGTTTCACAAGGATTCTATGAAATGATGGCAAACTCTTTAACCACTCCAAAATATATACTTTATTCTGATGATCTGAAGGAAAGCAATAATGTGGAAATGCTCAATCCGCTAAGTACAGATCTATCGGTAATGAGACAATCACTATTATTTAGTAGTTTGGAGGCTATTGCTTATAATATCAATAGAAAGAATGGAGCTTTAAAATTATTTGAATTTGGTAAAACCTATTTCAAATATGATAGTGGGTATAACGAGCAAAAACACTTTTCGGTGACGGTAACAGGAAACAGAACAGTTGATAGTTGGTTAAATACTCATAAAAAATCGGATTTCTTTTTTATGAAAGGGATTATTACAAGTATCTTAAAGAGGTTAGGAGTAGATGCTGTAAAGTCTAAGCCTACAAAGAATGATATATTTTCTGAGGGAATATCTCTACAATTAGGTAAGAATGTTTTGGTTGATTTTGGCGTTGTAAAACCATCAATTCTAAAAGAATTTGGTATTAAACAAGAAGTTGTATATGCCGATTTTAATTGGGATAATGTGCTTAAAGTAGTATCTCGTAAATCAATAAAAATTAGTGAGTTGTCAAAATTTCCACCAGTTAAAAGAGATTTAGCTTTATTAATAGATAAATCTACTTCCTTTGAGGAAATTTATAAACTTGCATTTCAATCTGAAAAGAAAATACTGCGATCTGTTGACTTATTTGATGTTTATGAGGGTAATAAATTACCGGAAAATAAAAAGTCATATGCTGTTAGTTTTGTGTTGCAAGATGAATCAAAAACGTTGAATGATAAGCAAATAGATAATATTATGCAAAAACTGCAATTATCATTTGAAACAAATTTAAAAGCTGAATTGCGAGGATAATGTATAAGGCAATAATTAGAAAGTTCTTGTTTTTATTTGATGCTGAAAAAGTGCATCATTTTACTTTTTCTTTATTAAAAGTAGTTTTTAAATTTCCTTTTGTTGATACTATTGTGAAAAAGCGTCATGTTATTGAAGACAATAAATTAGAGCGTAATTTGTTTGGATTGACATTTAAGAACCCTATAGGTTTGGCAGCCGGATTTGATAAAAATGCCGTCTTGTTTAATGAATTATCGAATTTTGGTTTTGGTTTTATAGAAGTTGGCACCGTGACACCGAAACCTCAAGGTGGGAATCCTAAAAAAAGAATATTTCGTCTAAAAAAAGATAATGCTATTATTAATAGAATGGGGTTCAATAATGATGGTGTTTCCGCAGTAGTAGAAAGATTAAAACATAAAAAAACACAGATCATTATTGGTGGTAATATAGGTAAGAACAAAGTTACGCCCAATGCAGATGCCGTGAATGATTATATCTACAGTTTTAATGCATTGTTTGATGTGGTCGATTATTTTGTGGTTAATGTAAGTTCACCTAATACGCCCAATTTAAGGGATTTACAAGAAAAAGAACCTTTGACAAACTTGTTGAATAGATTACAACAAGAGAATGATCTGCACCAGAAAAGAAAACCCATTTTATTAAAAATTGCACCTGATTTAACAGATCGTCAATTGTTAGATATAATTGATATAGTGAATGTTACAAAAATTGATGGTGTTATTGCTACAAATACAACCATATCAAGGGAAGGATTACAATCGTTCAAAAAAAATGAAACCGGAGGTTTAAGTGGTAAACCATTAACAAATCGTTCTACTGAGGTAATTCGTTTTTTGTCAGAAAAATCAAATAAGTCTTTTCCTATAATTGGTGTAGGAGGAATTCATTCTGCTAAAGATGCATTAGAAAAAATAAAAGCCGGCGCAGATTTGATTCAAATCTACACAGGCTTTATTTACGAAGGACCTAAATTAATCAGACAAATTAATAAGGAACTTCTGAGTTAGTTATTTTTATCTGAACGGTATTTAGAAAACCCATTCCCATTTATACTAGTGTATTTCGAATCTATATCATGTGATACCTTCATACCGGTAATATTAAAATCGCCGTTAACCTTAGTGTATTTAAAATTTAAATTATCTTCAAATCGAGCATTACTAAAAGAAACACCTTCTTTAAATTTAGCATATTTAAATGTTGCCGATTCTTGAAAAACTGTATTAGCGAAACTCACTCTATTTTCAAATTTACCGTATTTGAATGTTGTTTTTTCTTCAAATTTTGAATCACTGAAATCTGCATTACGCTCAAATTCTGAATATTTGAACATTGCATCTTTCTTAAATTGACAATTTTTGAACCTTACATTGTTCTCAAAGTTTGCAATAAATGTATATTTACTGTCTTCATCGTGTATATATGCCAAGACATCACCTTCAAAAACACAGTTTTTAAATGAGAGACTACTTTCTATGGTTTCTTCAATAGTATTACTACCGCTGTTATTGAACCATTTATGTCTATTCGGTAATTCCGGTAATTTATCATCCATATAAGTCATGTCTAACGTGCCTGTTATGGTTGCATTTTCGTAGGAAATATTTTTACCTTTTTTAATATCATTTAAAATATCACTTGCTTTCACTTTTTGTTGTGCAATTAAGCTTGAGGATAAAAATGCGATAAATAGAAATGAAAATATTCTTATTGAATTGTTGAATGATAGAATTTTCATAAGCGTGTGTTTAAATATTTATTAAAGAATCTTTCTTTAATAGACTTATATAAATTAAGATTGTTACAGAAAATTAAAATTAAATACTTTCAATCCACTTTCTGGCATTTACAAATGCTTCTAACCATGGTGAAACTTCATCTTTTCTTCCTTGTGGATAGTTGGCCCAATTCCATTGAAATGTTGAACGTTCTATATGCGGCATTGTTACCAAGTGTCGACCGGTTTTATCGGAAATCATGGCCGTATTATAATCTGATCCGTTTGGATTTGAAGGATAATTATCATAACCATACTTAGCAATAATATTATAGTTTTCTTCTGACAGCGGAAGGTTGAATTTGCCTTCACCATGACTTATCCAAACACCTAATGTACATCCTGCTAATGTAGATAACATCACAGAATTATTCTCCTCAATCCTTACACTTGTAAAAGCACTTTCATGTTTATGAGAATCGTTAAATGTCATTTTCCCGTGTTCACTATGTTCAGGATTGATGACTTCTAATTCCATAAATAATTGACAACCATTACAAATGCCCACTGATAAAGTATCTTCTCTTTTAAAGAAATTCTTCAAAGCGGTTTTAGCCTTTTCATTATATAAAAATGCACCTGCCCATCCCTTTGCAGAACCCAACACATCTGAATTCGAGAATCCACCTACAGCACCTATAAATTGAATATCTTCTAATGTTTCGCGACCGGAGATTAAATCGGTCATATGTACATCTTTTACATCAAAACCGGCTAAATACATGGCATTTGCCATTTCGCGCTCAGAGTTACTTCCTTTTTCTCTGATTATAGCTGCTTTTGGTTTTGATTGGCCTTTTGTCTCCTTGAACCCAGTCGAAAGGTTGTCAAAAGGTCTCGACTGCGCTCGACCTGACAACATATCTTCGAGTTTCCCTGTGAAATGTTTTGGGAAAAGGTATTCTAATGGCTGATTTTTAAAATTTTCATATCGAGTCTCAGCTAAATTATTAGCTGTTTGTTTTTGATCGAGTAAATATGAAGTCTTGTACCAGGTATCTCTTAATTCTGAAATACTCAAGCTAATATTATCATTATAAATTGTGATATCTAGTTCGTCATTTTCCACAACATTTCCAATATTAAAAAATTCAATATTAGTATTAGATAAAATAGTTTCTACTGATTTATCTTTAGCTTGAAATACAATTCCTGCATTTTCGGAAAACAATAGTTTTACAACATCTTTTTCTCCTAAAGAAGTTAAGTCTAATGTCGCACCGAGATTATTATCAGCAAAACATAATTCTAATAAAGTAGTAATTAATCCACCTGAAGCAACATCATGGCCAGCAACAATTTTATTCTCTTTTATTAATTGTTGTATCGTATTAAAAACCGTTTTTACATAAGAAGCATCCTTGATTGTAGGGGTTTCATTACCAATTTTATTAATTGTTTGAGCAAAAGAACTGCCTCCTAGTTTAAAATCGTCTTGTGAAATGTTAATGTAATAAATATCTCCGGCATTTTTTTGAAAAACAGGCTCTATTACATTAGTGATGTCATTACAATGTGCAGCCGCTGAGATTATAACTGTTCCAGGAGCAATTACCTCTTCATTTGGGTATTTTTGCTTCATAGATAGAGAATCCTTCCCGGTAGGTACATTGATTCCTAATTCGATTGCAAAATCAGAAATTGCTTTTACGGCTTTATATAAGCGTGTGTCCTCGCCTTCATTTTTACATGGCCACATCCAGTTTGCTGAGAGTGAAACGCTTTGTAATCCATCTTGTAAAGGTGCCCAAATAATATTGGTCAATGCTTCTGTAATACTGTTTCTACTTCCTGCTTTAGGATCAATTAATCCGGAAATAGGAGAATGTCCTACTGAAGTTGCTATTCCTTCTTTTCCTTTATAATCTAATGCCATTACGCCACAATTGTTCAGCGGTAATTGTAATGGTCCGGCACATTGTTGTTTAGCCACTTTTCCACCAACACAACGATCAACTTTATTGGTGAGCCAATCTTTACAAGCCACAGCCTCTAATTGTAAAACTTGTTCTAAATAATGATGTAAATTATCTGAATTATAGATGATTTCACTATAATTTCTTTCTACGGTGATGTCATTCATTATTGTTTTTGGTGAACTGCCAAACATATCTTCTAGAGCAAAATCCATTGGTTTTTCTCCTTTTGTTTTAGACTCAAATGTAAATCTGTTATCTCCAGTTACATCTCCAACAGTATACATTGGTGAGCGTTCTCTTTCGGCAATACGCTGCAAAGTGTCAATATGCTCATTTGCAATGACCAGACCCATACGTTCTTGAGATTCATTACCAATAATTTCTTTAGCAGATAGCGTTGGATCACCAATGGGTAATTTATCTAAATCAATTTTCCCTCCAGTGTCTTCTACTAATTCTGATAAACAGTTTAAATGCCCGCCGGCACCATGATCATGAATAGAAACTATATAATTTTCTTCACTTTCTACCATACCACGAACGGCATTGGCAGCACGTTTTTGCATTTCAGGGTTAGAACGTTGTACTGCATTGAGTTCAATGCCGCTTGAAAATTCGCCTGTATCTGCAGATGACACTGCAGCACCACCCATTCCAATTCGATAATTTTCACCACCCAATAACACAATTTTATCTCCGGTTTTTGGAATGTCTTTTATAGCTTGATCAGCCTTACCATAACCAATACCACCGGCCTGCATAATTACTTTATCGTAACCTAATTTTCTTGATTTCACACTGTGTGCAGTTGAAGTGTCGAAATGCTCATCATGTTCAAAAGTTAATACAGAACCACAAATTAATGGCTGTCCAAATTTGTTACCAAAATCGGAAGCCCCATTAGACGCTTTTATTAAAATGTCAATAGGCGTTTGATATAACCAATCACGTTCTTTCATTTTTTGCTCCCATGGTCGATTTTTAGATAGCCGTGAGTATGAAGTCATATATACAGCTGTTCCGGCTGAAGGTAGTGAACCTTTTCCTCCGGCTAATCTATCTCGAATTTCACCTCCAGAACCTGTAGCGGCACCATTAAATGGTTCTACCGTTGTCGGGAAATTATGAGTCTCGGCTTTTAATGAAATAACCGATTTAAAATCTTTTGCTCGATAATAGTCTGGTATATCAGCATTTTTTGGTGCAAACTGCTCTACAGTCGGACCTTTTATAAAAGCCACATTATCTTTATATGCTGAAACAATATTATTTGGATTTTCTGACGAAGTTTTCTTAATTAATTTGAAAAGAGATGAAGGCATTTCCTTTCCATCTATAACAAATGTACCGTTGAATATTTTATGCCGACAATGTTCACTGTTTACTTGCGAAAATCCAAATACTTCAGAGTCGGTCAATGGTCGTCCAATTTTTTTTGAGACGTTTTCTAAATAAGTAATTTCTTCTTCGTTTAAAGCTAACCCTTCTTGTTGGTTATAAGCAGAAATATCTTTTATATTGAGAATATCTTCAGGTTCAATATGGATAGTAAATGATTCTTGGTCTAAGCCATTATATTTCTCTGAAATCATTGGGTCAAAATCAGAAAAACCTTCCGCTACAGCCGTAAATTCTTCAATCCTTATCATGCCATTAATCCCCATATTTTGACAAATCTCAACGGCATTAGTACTCCAAGGTGTGACCATTGCAGCTCTCGGTCCAACAAAAAAAGCATCTATCGATGCTTGTTCTATTTTTGGTTCGTTTCCGAACAACCAAGTAAGTTTGGGTTTGTCGTCATTCGTAAGTTCTTTTTTTGTTTGAACGGCAAATAACTTGCCGTTTACGTTCCCGAAGAAATGGATCATTAGAGATTAATTTATTATGGATAATAAAGAAACAAAAATAGAAAATTTAGACAAAAAAATAGCAACGGACCAATTCTAATTTTACTTAACTTTTTAACAAAAAAAAGCTTAGAAAAATGCAGTTAAAACACGTTTTACATTAGGAAAATAGGAACTGCCAAAAAGGTTAAGGTGGACAAGAAGATAATACAATTGATACAAGCTTATTCTTGCATTGGTTTGTTCTGATATAGGAAAATGATCTTGATAAACTTGATAGAACACAGGGTCAAAACCACCAAAGAGTTTGCTCATGGCTATGTCTACTTCATTATGGCCATAATATACAGACGGATCAATAAGGTAAGGAGTGCCATCGGTTTTGATGAGAAAATTGCCACTCCATAGATCGCCATGTAGTAATGAAGGAATAATGTTTTGAAAAAGCTTTAGACAGAAATGATACATATGCTGCTTTTGTGGTATATCATTTGCAGAAAGTAAATGTTTTAGCTTAGCTAGTTCTAATTGTGGAAAAATACGTTCTTCAAGATAATAAGCCGTCCAATTTTGATGTTGCCGATTGCTTTGTGGTAAACTGCCAATATAATTATCATGGTTACATCCAAATTTGGATGTGGTATTTTTATGTAAACC
>JGI24023J19991_10003723_pt1 | contig 10623 bp, 10 predicted proteins | sample Cruoilmetagenom1_FD_19991 | JGI IMG/M metagenome (IMG submission 19991)
CTGCTGAACGCTTCTTTATCTCCGGTGGTTGTAGTTTCAGGTGTAGCAGTAGCTTTGGTAATAGCCGTATTATTTGCTGTACAACATCCTGTTTTTAGGGAAATGAAACTTAATCCCAAAGCTATCACATATTTCTTTATCTACTTTTTTGTATTCACTTATGAACTTATTAAGGCTAATCTGGATGTTGCAATGAGAGTAATATCTCCATCACTTCCAATAAATCCTGGAATAGTTGAAGTAAAAACAAAACTTAAGACAGGAATTGGAAGATTGGCTCTGGCAAACTCAATAACACTGACACCCGGAACATTAACTGTGGATATAAAAGACGATTCACTGTTTATCCACTGGATAGATGTAACCTCCACTGATATAGAAGGAGCTACAAAAAAGATTGTGATGAGTTTCGAGAAGTATCTGGAGGTAATATATGGCTGATACTCTATTTTTAATATCAGGAGCCATAGCAGTTCTTGCACTTTTTGTAGGAGCAGTAAGATTTTTTCGTGGTCCAAGTGCAGTGGATCGTGTAATTGCATTTGATGTACTTACAATAATATCCATATCCTTAGTAGCGATCATTGCTCATACTGCAGGAAGAGTTATCTACCTGGATGTAGCAATAGTCTATGGTCTGTTAAGTTTTCTGGGTGTAATAATTGTAGCAAAATATCTGGAAAGGGGGCTCTAGAAATGGAAATACTACCAATAATCGGCGGATTTGTATCTCTTTTTGGAGCACTTTTCTTGTTATTAGGTGCCCTTGGAATAGTCAGAATGCCAGATTCCTACAACAGAATACAGGCTGGAACAAAGGCAACAACCCTTGGGACGCTGATGTTTTTGTTGGGAATAGGTATTTATAATCCTGTATGGTTTCCAAAACTGATTGTACTTATCCTTTTTATTTTATTTACAAACCCTGTATCTTCCCATGTGCTGGCAAGATCGGCTCATTCCATTGGAATAAGGCTAACAGAAGTTACGGTAGTGGATAAACTAAAAGATACCAGAGGGGAGGAGATAGATGCTTAGCACAATAATAATGATATCCCTGTCTGTTCTAATATTGGCATCAGCAATACTTGCAGTACAGACAAAAAACCTTGTGGTAGCAATAATAGCAGCAGGGCTTGTATCACTAATGGCCTCAATAGGTTATCTGCTGCTGTCAGCTCCGGACGTTGCAATGACTGAAGCTGCAATAGGAAGCGGGTTATCAACAATAATATTTTTCTATGTCCTTAACAGAGTACGTGGGAGGGAAAATGATTAAAAAACTGTTTGTGATAATCCTTTTAACAGGATTAGCCTTTTTCTTTTACGGGATGATCAGTTCTTTTAGTGGAAATGAAGCCCTTAATATGAGTGCAGCCTATTATGCAGAGAATGGAGCAGAAGAGGTAGGAGCAGCTAACCTTGTAACTGCGATAGTTGTTACTTACCGAGGTCTTGATACCCTTGGAGAGGTAACTATACTGTTTTTAACAGCGGCAATTGGGGCTTTCTTTCTAAAGAGTAAAGATAATTTTTCAAAAAGAGATGTAAGGGAGTCAAGTGAGCTTTTAAAGACAGCATCCTCAATGCTGGTGCCCCTAATATTCACTCTTGGAATATATGTGTTTGTAAACGGACATTTAACACCTGGAGGAGGATTTCAGGGTGGAGCAATACTGGCTTCCGGTCTTGTACTGCTGTTACTTTCAGAACCTCTTAAGAAGGTCAATTCTGTACTTTTTGCAGTTATTGAATCAATTTCCGGTATTTTATACGTAGGAGTAGGAATAGCCGGAATCTTTCTTGCAGGAGGTTTTCTGGATAACAGTATCCTTCCAATGGGAGAGTTTGGAACCCTGTTGAGTGCAGGAGTCCTGCCGGTAATATATATACTCATTGGTTTAAAAGTAGGATCTGAACTCTCAGGTCTCCTGACGAAGTTTCAGGAAACACAGGAGGAAAACTGATGGATTTAGGAATAGTAGCAGTAGTAGTAGGATTTCTTCTGATTTTAGTGGGAATATGGGGAATATTAACCCGGAAAAATATAATCAAGATAGTAATTGGCTTTTCAGTATTTGATACGGGACTGCATATGGTAATGGTGGGAGTAGGTTATGTGAAGGGAGGAACAGCACCTATACTGGATGGAGCGATAGCTCCTGGAACTGCTTTAACTAGCATAGTAGACCCTGTCCCCCAGGCATTAGTGCTTACAGCCATAGTAATAGGACTGGGAGTAACAGCGTTAATGCTTGCATATGTAGTAAGGCTTTTCGAATATAGAAAATCCCTGGATATCAGCAGTTATGAGGACTTGAAATGGTAAATCCGATATTGATAAATCCGATATATATAATCGGAATAGGGCTTGGAACAGCATTTTTTCTTGGATTTTTTAAAAAGGGAAAAACAGTTGCTTATGCAGTAATGCTGGCTGCACTTGGAGTAATGACCTATATCTCTTTTGGGTGGTTATGGTCATTTATATTTACAAATCAATTACCTCAAGAGGTGTATACAGCAGGTTTTAAGCCTCCTTTTTCCATTAACCTTCTTATGGGTAAGTATGAAGCTTTTTTTACTTTAATGGTAAACCTTGTAGGCTTGTTAAGCGGTCTCTACCTTTATGATAGATTTAAAGAGATGGGGGTACATACTCTATCAGTTTATATAGTACTTATAATGGGGCTGAATGGAATAATATTGACAAGAGATATATTTAATCTCTTTGTATTTCTTGAAATAGCTTCAATAGCTACAGCTGGTTTAATTATACTCACACCTGATATTAAGACTTTTTCTGCCGGGTTTAAGTATGTAATTGTAAGTGGTTTAATTTCAGGATTTCTCCTTACAGGAATAATATTTGCCTACTATTTTGGTGGATCTTTAAATATTGATTTTTTAATAGCGGCAAATCTTTTGGCAGTTAAGGGAGGATCTTTTGCAGTTTTTCTTATTATTATTGCGCTATTACTTGAATTAAAACCTTTTCCTGCAAACGGCTGGGGTATTGATGCATATGAAGCATCCCCTGTTGGAATCAATGCAGTTATATCTGCAGCAAGTGCCGGAGCAGTTTACTTTGTTCTTTCAAAGGTTCTTCCTATTGCAGATGCAAGGTGGTATTCCATTACTGCTGTAGTCGGAATAATTACTTTTCTTGGATCTAATTTAATTGGTATAAAGCAGGATGATGCTAAAAGAATGCTTGGTTATTCATCAGTTGGCCAGGTTGGTTTACTTCTTGTTCTTCTTGGACTTACAGACCAGCTTGGTACTGATTTTGAATTTATAGTGTTTGGGTTAATTATAAGTCATTATTTTGCAAAAGCCGGGCTTTTCTGGCTTGTTGGCATTGTAAAAACCGGGAAACTTAAAGAATGGGGTGTACTGCGAAGAAAACCTGTACTAATTTTCTTTATGGGTACATTTATTTTTGCACTTCTTGGTCTCCCTCCGTTTCCCTCATTTTTTGCTAAATGGTCTCTGGTTATGACCCTTAGTGCTGCAGGAATGAATCTTTATGTTGCTCTTATTCTGGTAGGATCTTTAATAGAAGCCATTTATCTTTTCAGATGGTTGGGATACGCAGTTAAACTTGAAGACAACAAAGAGCAATCTTTAAGTACTCCATTATACAGAACTTTACCTGTATGGATCTTTGGACTTCTTACTTATTATGCAGGTTATGTTGCTTCCTCTATGGTTCCTGGTGGATTAAGCCTGGATATGTTTTATATTCCAATGGCTTTTGTTGGTATTTTATTTGCAGTTGATAAATTTTTACCTGTAGTGATTAAGAATACTATAGCAATTGCCGCTATGGCTTATTATGGCTGGTATTATATGGCTGATCTTACAGAGTTTAGAATGCTTTTCGCAATTATTTTTATTGGCGGAGGTATTATAACATTAATTGCAGGTTATGCTTATAATGGTAAAAGGATAGGATTCTATCCCTTTGTAATGATGATGTATGTGGGCCTTGGGGGCTTACTTTTATCAGAAAATATACTTCAGTTTTTTGTTTCCTGGGAACTTATGACCCTTGGATCCTATGTACTAATTATTCGGGGTAAGAAATCAATGCCTCATGCACTAAGCTATATGCTGTTCTCATTGGGGGGAGCTTTTTTGATCCTTGCAGGCTTTGGTCTGGCTTATGCCAGTACTGGTGCAAATTCAATTTCTCTGGATATTCTTAAAAATGTTACTCAGTATTCAGGTATTATTTATGCCTTTCTGGCTGTTGGTTTTATGACAAAAACTGCAGCAATCGGGCTTCATATATGGTTGCCTGGTGCACATGCAGAAGCTGAAAGTGATGTTTCCCCAATGGTTTCAGCTATTCTTCTTAAAGCAGGTATGTTTGGTCTTGTAATTCTAATGCTTTCTATGGGGTCACAGTCCCTTGGTGGTGTAAGTCTTCCTTATTTACTGGGTTGGCTTGGTGCTGTAACTGCTCTTATTGGTAATATTATGGCAGCCTTTCAGGAAGATGCTAAACGACTGTTGGCATATTCGAGTGTAGGCCAGTTGGGATATGTGGTTTTTGCAATGGCTTTTATGTCTCATTTAGGGTGGCTGACCGCTCTTGCATTTGCACTTAATCACTTTGTTTTTAAAGCACTTCTTTTCCTTGCAATAGGTGGAGTTGTAATGAGGACAAAGACAAAAACTATGTATGAAATGGGTGGTTTAATAAAAAGAATGCCTTTTAGTTTTATTTCAGTTCTTATTGGTATAATTGCATTATCCGGACTTCCTCCATTAACAGGATTTGCCGGTAAATGGCTCTCCTATAATGCTGTAATTGAGAAGGGATGGTATTTTCAGGGTTTTTTGGTTTCAATTGCAGGCCTTGTAGCATTTCTATACTGTTTTAGACTAATACATGTAATTTTTCTTGGACAACCTAAAGACAAATTTAGAAATATTAAAGAAGCTCCAATAGCTATGCTGATACCTCAGTACATTTTAATTGGTGTTATAATGCTCTTCTCTTTAATGCCTAATATGGTTTTAAAACCTGTTGGAGATTTTCTTGTCCAGTATTTCCCTGATGGTGCCCTTCGATGGCAAGGTGGTACAGCAATCTCCAATCTTGGAAGATGGAGTGGTGTTGCAATAATGAACATTACCATGGGTATGTTTGGAATAATACTTGTCTGGCTGCTTTTTATGACTCGTAAAGTTGTTAAAGTAAAACAGTTTAATATGTTTTATGCTGGTGAAGCACCTTCCCGGCCGGAACTTGCACATTATGGATATAATTTTTTTGCTCCATACAGAAAGGCAGTAGGATTTCTTGTCCAGCCATTAGTAAGCAAATTTTGGGATGGTCTGGCTGATATTCTTCATTCATTTTCAGACTTTGTTAGAAGACTTTATAATGGGAACGGCCAGACATATGCCTTTCAGGTTATCCTATATGTAGTTGTCTTCTCAATATTTACAATAGGATAGATTTATATGATGTATTTATTTTTTAGATTTTGTTGGCTATATTGCGCTAATGTCTTTTTATTACGGAACATGAATAATAATTACAGCGCAAATAGCTATTGGAGGTTAGTCTGTGACTTTTGAACCTATACAAATTGCCTGGACAATTCTGGGGCTTTTCATTGTTTTTAATGTTGGTTTGGTTCTTACTGGTACTGTCAGAAAGTTAGGAGCCAGAGTAGGAAGAAGAAGGGGCATCAGAATCTATCAGCCCTATATTGATCTTGTAAAAAATTATGCTCTTAGATCCAATATTTCTCATGGAATAATGTTCTACCTGGCTCCTGTTTTCAGGTTGTCAGGTGGTGTGGGCATATTTGTTTTTATGCCTATAATCTATGGATCTGCACATTTTTCAAACTTTTCCTTTGCAGGAGATGCCATACTTATAATGTACTTTATTTTCTTTGGTACACTGGGAATGGCTCTGGGAGCAGGTGANGCTGGAGTACCTTTTTCTGCAATAGGTATTTCCAGAGGGCTATCNCAGGTAACTGCCGCAGAGATACCCCTTATTCTGGCATTTTTATCTGTATTTATACAGTATGACAGTTTTTCTCTGACTGAAATAGTTGCAGCTCAGCAGGGTGGATTTCTTAACTGGACACTCTTTACAAATCCAATTGCAACTGCAGCAGGATTACTTGCATTTCTAGGTGCTATGATGCGTTCACCATTTGATATAGTATTAGCTCCACAGGAAATTCCCATAGGTCCTCCTACAGAGTTTCATTCTTCATTTCTTGGAGTTCTCCAGACAAACAGAGCTATTTTCCCAGTAGCAAAAACTATTCTTTATTTAAATCTGTTTTTCGGTGGAGCTACAAGCTGGCCCATATTAATTTTAAAGGCATTTCTGCTCTATATGTGGTCTGTTGTAGTTGGAACCGTTTTTCCACGATTCCGTACAGAGCAGTCTATAAGATGGTTTATGAAATACCCATTAATTCTTGGGATAATTTCAATTCTGGTTTTACAATTAGGATAAGAGGGAAGAGGATAAAATGAGTTTAGAAGATATTAAGAAAAGAACTGTACTGGATCCGGATGGTAAGGAGATTGAAATAGATCCCTTAAAAGATTATTACTGTGCAGCAACTCCGGACATGAAAATGGAGCAGCAGAAATCAAGTGCTCCCATTATTGAAAAATTTGCCAACTGGGCACGAAGTGAATCTCTTTGGATTCTGGCCTTTGGTACTGGTTGCGGAGCTATAGAGATGAGACCATTAATGACTCCTAAATATGATGCATACAGATTTGGTATTCAGTGGAGAGCTACTCCCAGACAGTCCAATGTGTTTATTATTTCAGGTTATATGTCTGTAAAAACTTTAAAGAGAGCAATTCGTGCCTATGAACAGATGCCGAGCCCCAAATATGTTCTGGGTTTGGGAAGCTGTACCATAAATGGCGGAATGTACTGGGACAGTTATAACACAATAAACAGACTTGATCATTATATGCCTGTTGATGTTTATGTTGTTGGGTGTATGCCCAGACCTGAATCAATTCTTTCCGGTTTTGACACCCTCAAGAAACTAATTAGAGAAGGCAAGGGTGAAGGCGCTGCCAAATATGCGGAAAATTTTGAATGGTACAAAAAAAATCAGAAGCAGATAATACAGGATTGGGATATGCCCGATTACAACTGGTAAGGGTGGATTGATGAATGAATTAATAGAAAGATTAAGGAATAAATTTCCGGTAAAAGATGAAGTCTTCCAAAAAGATACTCTGTCATTTATTACTACAGAGAAATCCCAGGCTATCGAACTTGTAACTCATTTAAGGGATTATGAGGGATATACCCACCTGGTCCTTCTGACGGCTGTGGACTGGATTGAAGATGGCATATTTCAGCTTACATATCTTCTAAATAATCCGACAGAAAAAAAAGATCTTGGTGTTTTGGTGATGCTGGATCGGGAGGATCCGGTTATGACATCTTCCCATCACCTGTGGGCGGCAATGGCAACATATCAACGTGAATTATTTGAGATGTTTGGAATATCATTCCCCGGTAGTCCCAGGCTTGAAGAGCCGTTTATTCTTGAGGGCTGGCATGGGATACCTCCTTACAGAAGAGATTTTGATACTAAAAAATATTCACAGGAAACTTATTTTCAGCGACCCGGCAGGGAAACCCATGACCCGGCAGAACATATGAAGAAAAAAATGTATCCGGAGGGTTAGAGATGTTTAAATTTGAAAACGATAGATCCAAATATCCGGAAAAAAATCCGGATGGAACAAATAAAATAGATCTGGAGAGTGGAAAATTCCTTAAAATATGGCAGGGCCCCATTCATCCTGGTATGACTGGAAATATGTCACTGGAATTAATTATCCAGGGTGACGAAGTAATGGAATGCAAAACCCATGTGGGGTATCTTCACAGGGGATTTGAGAAATTAATGGAAAGACGCCGGTTTATCCAGTGTTTTCCCATTTGTGTACGTATAGCTGTACCGGAACCGGACTTTAATGAGTACTGTTTCGCAGCTACNATAGAAGAACTTGCCGGCATTCAGGTTCCAGATGCAGCTGAATGGATGAGNACTCTTCTGTTGGAGATGTCCAGACTTCAGTCCTATCTTGCATGGATTGGAGGACAGTCGAGTTCTTTTGGTATGGGTTTGATAAGTCAATGGACTACATGGGCAAGAGATCTTGTTCTTGACCGTTTTGAAGAGATAAGTGGTGGACGGGTGTATCATATGCATATGCTTCCTGGCGGAGTTCGATCTCTTTTACCTTATGGTTTTGAAGGTCGTATGAAAGATACTCTTAAAAAAATAAGTCAGGTAATGGTGGATGTTGAAAGAGTAATGTTTAATAATTCTGTATTTAAAACCAGAGCAGTTGGTTTAGGTTATATTGATCCCTTATGGGTTGAAGAATACGGAATAACAGGACCTAATGCACGGGGAGCCGGTATTCCCAAAGATGTTAGAAAGGACTATCCGTATTTAAAGTATGCTGATTTGGAATTTGAAGCTTCAGTTGGTACAGATTCTGATGTTTTTACAAGAGCGGATGTCAGGCGTAGAGATATTCTTACAACTATTGACTTAATTGGTCAGATTGTTGAAAAAATACCTAAAAGCGGGGAGTTTATGGCTGAAGTTCCTAATGTCCTCCACTGGAAAATACCTAAAGGCCAGACATATGTGCGTTCCGAATGTACCCGTGGTGAGTATGGTTACTATACTGTAACAGACGGAAGCGGTTATCCAAGAAGAATAAATGTACGTGGTCCCTCCTATACACATGCAATTGCATTAATGGAGAGAATGGCTATTAACCTGAATATTGCGGATACAGCTGGAGTAATGTCATCACTTCATACATATCCACCAGAAGTAGAGAGGTAAATATGAGTTTTAAAGATGTTTTAATGCCTTTTACAGCCTGGAAATACCTTGTTAAAGAACCGGTAAATATAGATAATCCGGCTAAAGTAGAGGGTGCTCCAAGATACAGAGGATTTCATAAAAATCAGGTAGATGTTTGTATTGGATGCGGAACCTGTGAAGAAATTTGTCAGAATGCTGCTATTGATATGATGCCTGTTGATGGAATGGAGACTAAAGACGGAGATTCCGGGCTTAGGCCTTTAATAGATTATGGAAGATGTTGCTGGTGTGCACTGTGTGTAGATATTTGTACAACAAATTCTCTTACTCTTTCAAATTCATTTAAATGGAATGGAACTGATGGGGATGATTTTAGGTTTATTCCAGGAGTTGATAAAAAATATTGGGATGATAATAATCTTGGTTATGTAAAAGCTGATGGACTGAATCTAAATCCTGTAGAACGTGTGGAGATGGGTGAGCTTCATCCGGTCGAGAGAGATAAATCTTTTGTAGAGATGATAACCGGATATTCCAAAGAACAGGCTCAAAAAGAAGCCGATCGATGTGTGGAATGTGGGCTTTGTACTGCAACATGCCCTGCTCATATGGGTATTCCTGAATATATTAAGGCTGTACGTGAAGATGATATGGAAGAAGGACTTCGAATTCTCTATGAAACAAATCCGCTTCCGGAAATATGTGGTCGAATTTGTACTCATAAATGTGAGACTGTATGCTCAATAAATCATAAGGGTGATCCTCTATCAATCAGATGGCTCAAGAGATATATTGCAGATCAGGTTCCTGCAGATAAATATAAAGAGATACTTGGAACCGATAAAATTCAGGGGAATGGCAAGAAAGTTGCAATTGTTGGTGCAGGACCTGCCGGGCTTTCAGCTGCTCATTATCTGGCCCTTATGGGTTACAGTGTAAAAATTTATGAAACATTAAAAGGCCCTGGTGGTATGGTTCGTTATGGTATTCCGGAATACAGAATGCCTTATGATCAGATAGATAAGGATATTGACTATATTCTTTCCCTTGGTGTCGAGGTTCAGTATAACACCAGAGTTGGTGATGATATTCAGCTTGAGGATCTTGAAAAAAAATACGATGCCGTATTCTCTGCAACAGGTCTGCATCTTGGAAGGAGTACTGGTGTAAGCGGAGCTGATAACGAGCGGGTTTATCAGTCAATTGAACTTCTTCGAAAGGTTACAAATGGTGAAGAGATTGATGTAGCTGAAAAGATAGTAGTAATTGGTGGTGGGAATGTGGCTATGGATATTACCAGGACTCTTGCCAGATTGCAAAACCAGAAGTATGGAAAAGTGAATGTTCTTGCAACCTGCCTTGAATCTGAAGAAGCTATGCCTGCAGATGATGAAGAGGTTATTGAAGCCAGAGAAGAAAAGGCTGTTATTGATCCCGGTTGGGGGCCTCAGGAAATTGAGATAGAAAATGGTCAGATAAAAGGTCTTCATGTTACAAAATGTCTTGCAATATTCGATGAAGAAGGCAAATTTAACCCTAAATTTGATAACGGCCAGAAGAAATTTTTTGAAGCAGATATGATAGTAGAATCAATTGGTCAGGGTATGGATATTAAATACACTGATAAAATAAAAGATCAGCTTGAGTTCGGTCCAAGGGGAAGAATAGCTGTAGATAAAAACTTTCAGTCCAAACTACCCTGGTTCTTTGTTGGTGGAGACATTATAGAAGGTCCGGATGTTATTCATGGTAT
>JGI24023J19991_10003724_pt1 | contig 10622 bp, 10 predicted proteins | sample Cruoilmetagenom1_FD_19991 | JGI IMG/M metagenome (IMG submission 19991)
GAAATTGACCAGGAAATCAGCTCACTCGAAGCAACCCGTCATGGTTATCGTGATGAATTGGATGCTTTTGCAGCTGATACCACCAGAGTTCAGGAAATGCTGGATCAACTGAACGACGAGGTGGCTCTGTTGCAGCAGTCAGAAGCAGAGCTGCAGCAAGGTTTACTCAAGGAACGGGATAATGTGGCTCGGGTAGAGTCTCGTTTGCCCGAGATCCAAACCCAGAAGGAGTACGTTGCTGTTCTGAAAGAGATTGATATCGCCAAAAAAGCGAACAAAGAAATTGAAGAGCAGATGCAGGCAAAGCAGCAGGAAGTTATCGCTCTTGAGGATGATATCCAGGAAAAAGAAGGTGATCTTGCTGCTATCCAGGAAAAATCGGAAGCACGCGGTGCTGAACTGACACAACTTCTGGATGAGTCAGAAAAAGTATTACTCAAGCGGACTCAGACTCGAGAATCGGTTGCTGCGGAACTCCCCGTAAGTTTGTTGCGTAAGTATCATACTCTATTCAAACGGCGTGGCGGTCTGGCTCTTGCCTTGGCTAGAAATGGTGCTTGTCTCGGTTGTAATATGCAATTGCCGCCGCAACAGTACAATCAACTGTTAAAAGTTGCAGAAATTCAAACCTGTCCCCACTGTAATCGGATTCTTTACGTTGAAAAGGACGTTTGAGTGCTTTAAGTAAATCGGGACTGTCCCGGTTTTACGGGTTTGTAACTGTGTTGGGTCGCGTCGCAAAAGCTTGGGACAGCCCCCGTTCGGGGACAGTCCCGCTTTTGCTGAGTTAGGTTTAGATTCAGTGTGGTCAAAGAAGAACAGATGATCGCCGGTCCGCTCTGCGGACGGGAGGAAAGTCCGGGCTCCAGAGGACAGGATGGTTTCTAACGGAAACCGGGGGTAACCCCAGGGAAAGTGCCACAGAGAGAAGACCGTCCATCGAAGCTTTTGCGGCGATGGATAAGGGTGAAAGGGTGAGGTAAGAGCTCACCAGTTCTGGCGGTGACGTCGGAAGCTCGGTAAACCCCATCCGGAGCAAGGTCGAATAGAGGAACGTTTGAGGGCTGTCCGCCCGAAGTTCCCGGGTCTGGCCGCTTGAGACCGTTGGCAACGACGGTCCTAGATGAATGATCATCTCCCTGCTGCGGGTAACCTCAGTGGGGAACAGAACCCGGCTTACGGACTTCTTTGGCCACTTTTTCTGCGGCAGTATGATATCATCGTACTGCCGCATTTTTTTCTGGAGTAAACTCGGGACAGCCCCGTGCAGGGCCAAGCCAGGTTTTACTAACCATTATGTTACATAGTTACAAATAAGAATGAATATCCATCCGTAGAAGGAGCCTGAAATGCTATTAAGTTTTGACCGTTGTAATGGTGAGCTCGATGAGCTTATTGATCAACTGATGGATAAAGTTGGGGTTTATCACCCGGAGATGATCCGCGAAATGATCATGGGGGCTCTGAAGTCGGGTCAAGAAAATGATTATCTGGCAGATCAGAAGCTGATGCGCACCACTATGAAGGAAATGCGTTATACGAATAAGGTCTTTGGCCCTTATCGGGATCGCAAAAAAGTCACTGTTTTTGGCAGTGCCAGAACTTCTGCCGATGCGCCGATCTACAAAAAATGTGTAGAATTTTCCCGCTTGCTGGCCGAGCGGAATTATATGGTGATTACTGGAGGTGGCCCTGGGATTATGCGGGCTGGAAATGAAGGTGCCGGAGTAGAAAATTCTTTTGCGGTGAACATCCGACTTCCATTTGAGCAGGATACCAACCCGGTGATGGACCAGGATGAAAAAGTTATCACCTATAAATATTTTTTCAATCGTAAGGTTGCTTTTCTCAAGGAAGCCCATGCTGTTGCAATGTTTCCCGGTGGGTTTGGTACTTTGGATGAATCGATGGAGATAATGACTCTGATTCAAACGGGTAAAAATCCACCGATCCCGCTGGTGATGATTGATGATGGTGAGGGTTATTGGGAGGACTGGCTGGAGTTTCTCCGGCATAGTCTGCTGAAGCGGGGCTTAATTTCCGGTGAGGATTTTTCCTTGTTTACTATTACCAAAGATCCGGCTGAAGCGGTCCAGGTGATCGATGATTTCTATCGCAACTATCATTCTCTTCGATTCGTTGGAAATAAACTGGTTATCCGTTTGAACAAGTCTCTCGACTCTGATCATCTGCAAATATTAACCAGTGAATTTGGAGGAATCTTGATCCCAGGTGGAAAAATGAGGTTAAGCTCCCCGTTACCGGAAGAAAATGACCAGCCCGATTTGAAACATCTTCCCCGCTTGACCGTAGAATTCAATCGGCGCAGCTACGGTTTGCTGAAATCTTTTATCCGTCGTATCAATTCTTTTTAAGATGTCTGTTGATAAGAATCTCCCGATCAGTCGGCTAACCGCGCACTTGCCACATCAGGATTTACGCCAGATGTTGCGGTTGGTGCGTTTATTGTTTCGGCTGAGCCAGTCAGAAACATACCGTGAACAGGTATTTCCAGATCTGCCAGAGGTTGCCCGGTTCAATCCCGGTCATGCGGCATTGATGATGGGATACGATTTTCATTTAACGGCCAATGGTCCACGGTTGATTGAAGTGAATACCAATGCGGGTGGCGGATATATTGCCTGGTTGAGTGAGCAGTTGGCTGGGAAGGCATCCCCACTTTATCTGTCAAAACGTTTTCAACAACGGTTGTTACAAAGCTATCTCCAGGAATGGCGCGACTTCTCCGGCCTTGATCAGCCATTAAAGAAAGTTGCAGTGGTTGATGAAAATATTGAACAACAACCGCTCCTTCCTGAAATGGTCGGTTGCTGTAATTGGCTGAATCAGCATGGAATTGATGCCCATGTTGCCTCCCTTGAACAGCTTCAGGTGCGCTCAGGGGGAGTCTATTTCCGTGATGAGAAAATAGATCTGATCTATAATCGGCACTGCGATTTTTATCTTGAAACTGACCTGATGTCTGAATTGAAAATGGCCTATCTTGCGGGTCAGGTTTGCCTCTCCCCCAATCCCTTTGCTTACGGTTTGTTGGCTGACAAACGACGGATGGTCCTCTGGTCTGATCCAGAGGCTTTGGAAACCCTTGATTTATCTGTCCCTGATAAACAGTTGTTGCTGGAAATGGTTCCGTCCAGCTTCTTGTTGTCTGAACAGGATCAGGACGATATTTGGTCTCGTCGTAAAAAACTAATTTTTAAGCCTGTCACCAGATTTGCTAGTCGTGGTGTGTTGATGGGGAAGGGAATTACAAGAAAACGTTTTGCCGATCTGGATCCAGAAACAACATTGGTACAAGATGTGGTTGCTCCGTCAGTTGAAACCTCTGAGACTGGCGAAGAATTTAAAATGGATTTGCGCCTGTTTGTATATCGTGATCATCTCATCGGGGTGGGGGCCAGACTGTATCAAGGTCAGGTGACAAATCTGAGAACAGCAGGTGGAGGGTTTGCTCCAGTGCGGATTGTTTAGCAGGTTTATCCACCTGCTTGTTTAACTTTCCAGCCTTTCTCAACCAGCAAGCCCAACAACAGATCACGGTGATCCCCCTGAATTTCAATCACCCCATTTTTGATCGTCCCACCGGTACCACATTTCTGCTTTAAGGATTTCGCCAGAGATTTTAACTCATCCCCCGTCAAAGGAATCCCAGTAATCAGAGTTACTCCTTTACCTTTTCTCCCTTTGGTTTCCCGTTGAATACGGACAATCCCATCACCCTTAGTATTGTTGTTGGAAGGTTTATTGTTACATCGGCATTTTTGCAGAGGTTGTCCACACTTCGGGCAGTTAGATCCAATTTCATCAGAATATACAAGTCTACTATTTGAGTTTGACATTATTTTCTCAGTATTAATTAGGGTCGGGCTTGTAACTATTGGTTTAGGGTTTTTCTGAATTGACATTCAACGCAAATCATTTTTAGTTCGTAGAGACCAGATTCCTTGTTTAAGACGGTTGCTGTGGTCATGTGTTCATTACAGGTAATTTTATAGCATTCACTACAGACCAATCCTTCGCCAATCGTAGAATAACGATCACAAACGTGACACATCCAGGGCGATTTTTCCTCTTCCATGCTGACCTCAGTTTGATTTCTGTAGATTCTTGAAATAAAAAAGCTGCCAGCCGGAGTATTCCCTGTTGACAGCTTTTATTCTAACCGTAATTCCTGTTGAATCTCCTCATTTCGGTACTTTGGCTATTGCTTACCGCAGAACTCCTTAACCTGTTTTGCCAAGGCTTGCCCCTGACTCAGTGCCAGATCCAGTTCATTTTCTCCGGGAGCCCCCATCCATTCAATGGGTTCGATAAAATCCCACTTCAATTTCTCTGTTAATTTATCCAACTCGCGCTGGGCACCACCGGACCAGCCTGCAGAACCGAAGCGAAGAACTTTTTTATTCAGCACTTTCTTCCGCCTGAACATATCGAGGACCCAGGCCATGGGAGGAAACATTTCGTATTCGTAGGTTGGCATGCCGAGAATCAGTCCAGCCGATTTCCAGGCAGAAGCGAGTATGGCGCCGACGTGTTCGTTAGGGACCTGGTGAACATGGACAGGCAAACCTTCTTTGCGGACCCCTTGAACGACATTGTTGACCAGTTTTTCGGTGTTTCCGTACATGCTGGACCAGATCACAGTGACTTCTGCTTCAGCAGGGCCATTCATATAGCTAGCAAAGCGGGCATAGGATTCGATGATTTGTTTTGGATTNTCCCGCCAGATTATCCCGTGTGACGGCGCGATGACTTTGATATCCAAGTCGCTGAGATGATTGATTCCTCTGGTGACAAAGGGAGAAAAACTGGCGACGATGTTGGCATAATAACGGAGAGCTTCATGACTGAAAAAAGTATGTTGTTCGGTGGAGAGACGATCATCAAAAAAGACTCTGTCTAACTTGCCGTAGGAGCCGAAAGCATCGCAGGAGAACAGGGTTCCGCTACTCTGCTCAAATGTCATCATGGTTTCTGGCCAGTGAATATTCGGCGTTTCATGAAAACTCAGAACTTTACCTTGTCCCAGATCCAGAGTATCCCCATCTTTAATAACGTGGACATTTTCCTCAATGCCGCAAAACGATTTCAGCAAGCCGGCCGCCTTATTGGTGAGGTAAAATTGCAGTTGGGGGTTTTGCTTATAAAATTCCGGCAACCAGCTGGTATGATCCGGTTCCATGTGATTAATGATCATGTAATCAATATTTTTTGCATCCACAGGGATAGAATGGAGTTCCGATTGAAAATCAGCAGGCTTGTCATCGGTATCCTCAAGCAGATCTATTAATGCGGTTTTCTCCCCTTGAACAATGTACGAATTGATGGAAATACCATTAGGCATGGGCCACATACCTTCAAATAACTGGTAATTTTCCAGGTTGACCGGCAAACAATAGATTCCATCGGTAACTTTTACAGCTTTCATCGTGTGGATCCTTTTAGATTATGTTTTTGTCAGAGAAGAGGTTATCTGCTCAAGCAGTTCAGTAATCGTTTTTTTGTATTCGTCCATATCAGCCAGTGACTGCAGGCTTTGTAACGCTCTCGGGATATCTTGATCAAAAGGGATCTGACCAATGATTTTTCCACTGAATTCAGCTGCAGCTGCAACTATTTTATCTTCTACCTCAGCGCTGAAACCCGCTTTATTGAGCAGGACAAAATGGGGAATAGAAAATTTTTCTATTAATTCTGCCAAGCGGCGGTAATCAGAAAGACCCGAGAGACTTTCCTCAACAACTGCCAGCACCACATCGACCCCGGTGATGGATGAAATTGCCTGGCAACTGGTTCCCGGTGGACCATCGATGACAATGTAGGCAATATCTTTTTCTTTTGCAATAGTTGATGCTTCACTTCGAACCTTGGTAATCAATTTTCCGCTGTTATCTTCCCCTGGAATTAAATCGGCGTGAATCAGATACCCGTTATCGATGGAGCTGACATACCAGTCTCCCCCCTTGCGCTCAGCCATGTTGATTGCATTTTCGGGGCAGACAAAGGCACATGCGGCACAGCCTTCACAATCCGAATCTATCAGGATGCGCCCCTCTTCATTTTGGCTGATTGCATCAAATTGACAGGCGGAGAGACAGGCTCCACAGCCGGTGCATTGGTCGTGATCGACCTGTGCGATGTTCATTCCATAATAGGCGGTTGTTGATTGTTGCACGTGGGGCAGCAGGATCGGTAGGTTTGACGCGTTAACATCTGCATCGACGGCAACAACTGAACCCATCATTTTTATAATTGAGGCGGTAATTGAGGTCTTTCCGGCCCCTCCTTTGCCGCTGAGTATAGCTATCTGGCGCGTCATGGTCTTATTAGCTCCGGGTTGATGACTTGGTGTAGCCCCGCATGAATTTCACTGAATTGCTGGCTGAGAATCTCACCTTGTAGATTGGCTTTATGGTAACGATTTTCCAGCGCTATTGTCAGTGCCGCCTGTTTGGTTCTGTTTTGAAAATAGTGGTCGACATCAGCTGTACGCATCGCTTTATTGGCAATGATCAGATAGTTTTTCCCCATCTGCTGTACGATCTGTTCGGTCTGTTGCATATCGTGAAAGCCGAATGGGGTCGGTTCAACCACCAGTACCACCAAATCTGCCGGTTTTATCGCAGCAACTGCAGCACACGAGTTCCCGGGTGGGCCATCGATAACAGAGAGTTTATCCGCATCAATTTTTTTAACCATTTCACTGATCAGATATGTGCCACGGGTTGAGCCGACAATCAGGTCACCGATGTGAACCATATTCTTGGTTCTCTGCGAATAGCCAGAACGGATATCACCGACTGTAGAATCGTGGTAACTGATCGCCTGTTGTGGGCAGACCATTTTGCACAGTCCGCAGCCATGGCAAAGGGGTTCAGTCAGATAGACCGTATTCAGGATTTTGTAGAGGGCATGAAAGCGGCATTCCTTGGTGCAAATTCCACAACCGTCACATAGCTCTGCGGAAAAGACCGGAACTGGTTGAGTAACCGGAACTTTTTTCGAAAATTCAGGCTGTAGAAAATATTCTGCGTTGGGGGCATCAACATCCAGATCATAAAACTCAGCCGAAAAAACCTGAGCGATGGAAGCGGCAAGGGTGGTTTTACCTGCACCACCCTTGCCGCTGACAACGGAGATGATCACTGTGGACCTCCTCCACAGACCTGGTCATTACTGATCGGGGAGAGTTGATCATTGAGAAACAGATCGACCGTTTCCTGAACCGTTTGCCCAACTCCGGCATATACCTCAATCCCTGTTTCGCGGAATCCCTGCAGTGGCCGGCCACCAATGCCGGCAACAATCAGTTTATTGACGTGGTTGGCATTCAGTAATACCACTGGGACGGAACAACCCCCTTGAACATGTCCGCCATTTTGCATGGCAACGACCTGCTGAACTTGTTGATCCTTGATATCAATCAGGGTGTAATAAGCGCACTTGCCGAAATGTCCCGAACGTTGTGCTTCTAGCCCGGCATCTGAATCTGCCGGAATTGCCAGCCTTATCGCGCCGTTTTCAGGGGCGGAAACGGTTTCTTCCGGTGGTTCTTCAGTTGTTTGCGGTGTGGTTTCCTGGGGAAGGCGGGATAGAACTTCTTCGATAGTTCCTTCGGTATGCTCGTGATAACTGATGTTTGCTTTATCCAGAACTTCAGCAGCCTTTGGACCAACATGGCCGGTATAGAGAACATTGACTTTATATTCGGCCAATAGTTGTGATGCTCCCGTGCCAGCACCGTTGTCGGCTTCAATACCCTCGGTATTATCGTGGGCGTAAACCTCTCCGGTTGAGCTGTTAGCAATCAAAAAATAGGCGGCTCGTCCAAATCGGGGATCAACTTCAGATTGTAGGGATGCTTCTTTTGCGGTAATTGCAATAATCATAGTGGGTCTAACTCCATTATTAAATTAATTTATCTCTGATAAATGACTTGTTCCTTGGGAGGTTGTCGGTCTTTGCGAATCGTAGCGAAAAATCGTCGATTTCTCAGTAGATTCTTTGTAAAGTCCAACAGTCTCCTAGACAAAAAAGGTTTTTTACCATAGGGATTGTAAGGATTATAGCAAAATTATCAGAATGGGGTTTTACTCAATCCGCTAAATTTTTTACCCTACTCATTACAAAAGGGAAGGGAGTATTGAACCTTTTGGAAATTTTTTATCTACGACACGTCCCTTGTCCGCGACCCATCCCCTGACCACGTCCGGCTCCACGACCTGTCCCCATGCCACGACCCATCCCTTGACCACGTCCAGCTCCCATTCCCATACCACGTCCTGTGTCAGGTATAGCGCCAGGACATTGAGGAGCACCGGTGGCAGGTGGTTCTATTGCTGGCTGTTCATCAACCTGAACAGAGTTGTTCTGATCAGTTAAGGCAGCTCTTTGTGGCGTGCCATCATTTTTCAGCTGATCAATCACATCCTGAACTGTTCCAGTGGTATTTTCGTAGTATGGAATATTGGCTTTTCCCAGTACTTCTGCGGCTTTGGGCCCGACACTTCCGGTATAAAGAGCCTCGACCCCGTATTCTGATAAAGTTTGTGCTGCCCCGGTTCCAGCGCCATTGGAGGCACTGATGCCATCGCTGTTGTTGTGGACAGTAACTTCATCTGTTTCTGTGTTGACGATCATATAGTAGGCGGCTCGTCCAAATCTTGGATCAATTTGCGACTGTAATGAATTTTCTAATGCGGTGACTGCTATCAACATATTTTCTACTCCAGTTTAGGTGGCGTCGCAAAAAGTCTGCCCTATGGTGTTGCAGCAGTTTTTCAGGATCTCGACATACCCATGTATGCCTTCACTCCTGAAAAGCTACTGCGCCTAGTAGGACGAAATTTTTGCTTAGCCATCTTTTTTGATTGCAAGGATGACCAGTATAAAATTTTTAACGCCTTCCTCTGCCGCGTCCTGAACCTTGATTACGACCGGCACCAGCACCTAAGCCACGCCCTTGTTGGTTAGCTAATCCCTGGTTTTGACCTAGTCCCAATCCCTGGCCTTGTCCAAGACCCTGTCCGCGTCCGGCTCCAACTCCTTGTCCTTGAGCGACTCCCAGACCTCTTCCTGTCATAGCTCCTTGACCTTGCGGTCCTGTTCCATCTCTTCCTGGCATAATTGCCTCCTTTAAGTTATTTGTTGTCGATGTTGGTTACAGGGGTGTTTGACCTACCAGCTGCCGTAACCAGTATGTGCATATGCACAAAACAAGACTAGGCCTCCTTTGGGAATTTGTCAAGCATAAAACGTGCATATGCACAAAACAATTTTAGGGGGTGTTTTTGTGGTATTTTACGTCTATTCAACCATGCAGATTGAAAGAAAATCCTGTTTTAGATTGATAATGGTTAGAACTTCTTGAATTAATCAGTGTGGCAATAGTCTCCGGTGAGCTGTCGGGGTGGACTTTGATGATATTCTGCTCTTCCGAGATTGTCATGGGTTGTGCCTGCCCCAATTGATTCTTAAGCACCTCAGAGGTCGCTTCTGATACCTGTCCAGCTTGCTTGCTCCGCAGTTCAACCCGTCGAAACAATTCTTTTTTACTGAGTGGAAAATCGAGAATAATAAATGGAATATTTAAACGGGTGGCTAATTGTTGCATCTGTCCGCGGTGGTGCTGCTTCAGGAAGGTGGCATCGACCATCACGGGAAATCCTGATTTGAGAATGATTTCTGCCAATTCCAGTAGCTTGTTGTAGGTTTGCTGAGTGGCTTGCTCCGTATAAAGCCCTGCATCAACTTTTGACTGGCTTTTTGACGTGGCCTCAAAACCATGTATCCGTTTACGTTCGATGTCGGAGAGGATGCTGATGGCACCGTACAAAGGAGCGAGTTGACTGATGAAAGTACTTTTGCCGGAAGCAGAGAACCCGTGACTGATGATCAGGGGTGTTTTTCGTGGTTGCATATAGTTACTGGCCAGGTTGAGATAGCTCTGTAGCAGGCCATTATCCAATTTTCGCTCAGAGTCACTCAGACCCGGCTGATTAAGCCGCAGACAGATCACTTTGGTTCGCACCAGCGCACGGTAGCTTTTGTAGTAGTTGAGCAGCGGCAGTGCCTGGTAATCGCCGGTCTGTTGCAGATATCGATTAAGAAAATACCAGCTCATGGATTCTGCGCCTCGGTCGTCCAGATCCATCAGTAAAAAAGCACTATCGCTGATGACATCAATACAACGGAAATTATCGTTGAATTCGATACAGTCGAACAGCACCGGTTGTCCATTGAGCCAGATCATGTTGGCGAGATGCACATCGCCGTGACACTCGCGAATAAATCCCTGTTTTTTACGTTGCACTATCAGGTTATGGAGTTTCTCAAAACGGGATTGGCTCCAGCTCTCTAATTCAGTCAATTGGTGCTGATGAGCTGAGTCTGGCAGCAGAGGCCGAATCTGAGCAAAATTTTCTTGTGTTGGGGTCTTGATTGACTCCAATGAGCCGAAATAGCTGCGGCGATTGACGACGGGAGCCTGTTGATGAAGATTGGCCAGGTAATCGGCAAACTGCTCGATCATGCGTGGGGTAAGACGGTTCTGCTGTAGCAACAGATCAAGTTCATCCTGCTGCGAAAAGCGCTGCATCTTC
>JGI24023J19991_10003725_pt1 | contig 10622 bp, 10 predicted proteins | sample Cruoilmetagenom1_FD_19991 | JGI IMG/M metagenome (IMG submission 19991)
AATCCGTTCTCTTGAAGAGGAATGTTGGTATCTGTAATAGAACCTCTTATCTTTACTTTTTCAGATAAATTACCTGATATTTGCAAATCTAAATTAGAATTTACTACGGCGTCTTGGTTATTACCAATAGTCAATCCTCTTGAGATACTTCCACTGGTGTTCAATCCGTCAAAAGGTATGAATTTATTTTTCTGATCCTTACTCTTTACACTATACAACCTTGAGAGGTCTGTAACCTGTGGTACTATTAACTTTTTATCAAACTTGGAATATACCCTGGTTAAAAATTCAGGTAAGGCGTTATATTCAATACTAATATCCGGGTATTTTCGCTTGTCAATAATCAGCTGAGCCTTCGCAAAATTTATCCTATAATCGGTCGTATCAATTTGTTGTTTTAACCGATAGAGTACTCTAAAATTATAGGGACTTATGCTCACCGAATCTATTTGAATAGTATCGGAAACAACATGTATTGTTTTGGTTCGAAAATTTTTAGTGCCTTTTTGTGCATTAGAAGAAAACCCTAATAAAATCAGAAATATGCATATAGTTTTCTTCATCAATTACACAAACGTTTTGATAGTAAAAATAGTCTAAAATTTAAATGAGTAGAATTCTAAATCAAAAATTAAAAAAGTGATTGTTGTTCTGGTGGATTTTCATGTTCTAAGAGCCAGCGTTTACGCCATATTCCTCCAGAATAGCCTGTAAGTGAACCATCACTTCCAATTACACGATGGCATGGAATAACGATCCAAATAGGATTTTTCCCATTTGCTGATGCTACTGCCCTAATTGCTTTTACATCACCCATCTCTTCACTCTGCTTTAAATACGATTTTGTTTCGCCATACTTAATTTGGCCTAAGGCTTTCCAAACTTCTTTTTGGAATTCAGTTCCCTGGGGGTTTAGTTTTAAGTTGAATGTTGTTCTCTTTTTTTGAAAGTATTCCTCTAATTGTAGAACACAATCTTGCAAGCATTCTGGAATTTTAGTCGATGTTTCCATTACACTATCTACAACGGTAATTGAGGATATTCCGTCATCATCGCCTATAATTCTGGCAATGCCTATGGGTGTTTTATAATATGTTACTTTATCAAATTCCAAAAACTTCCTTTGAATTTTCAGTGGTTATATGGGCAATTTCCTGAGGTGTTAAATTATAAATATCTACCAACTTATCCAACACATTTATAATATAACTACTTTCATTTCGCTTTCCGCGATAAGGAACCGGTGCTAAATAAGGTGCGTCTGTTTCCAATACGATATGACGGAGTTCTATTTCAGTTAAAAATTTATCAATACCTCCATTCTTAAAGGTTACAACACCCCCTATCCCTAGCTTCATATTAAAAGAAATAGCTCGTTTGGCTTGTTCTAATGTTCCGGTAAAACAATGAAAAATTCCATATAATTTAGTATCCTGTACCTCTTCCAATACGTCAAAAATTTCGTCAAATGAATCGCGGCAGTGTATTACTATGGGTAATTCCTTTTCTTTTGCCCACTCGATTTGTTTTTTAAATGCATCCTGCTGCTGCTGCAAATATGTGGTATCCCAATACAGATCGATTCCTATTTCTCCAACAGCATAGAATTTTTTGTTGTCTAACCATTCTTTTACTAACAGCAATTCTTCCAGATAATTTTCTTTCACACTTGTTGGATGTAAACCCATCATCAAAAAAATATGTTCAGGAAAATCTTTTTCAAGATTTAGCATTGCTTCGGTATAACTTGAATCAATAGCAGGGATAAAAAAACGCGATATGCCCTTGTCTATCGCCCGTTGCATCATGGTATTTCTATCTACGTCAAATTTTTCAGAGTATAAGTGGGTGTGTGTGTCAGTGATTATCATTCTTATTCTTTATAATTTGCAAAGATAATTATAATGTTTAGTTGATTTTTTATAGTTTAGCATTATTCTTTAATATTTATAAATGAAAATATTTCACAATGCACGTTGTAGTAAAAGCCGGCAAGGTTTACAGTTATTAGAAAGTGCCGGCCAAGATTTTGAAATTGTGGATTATCAAAATAATCCCCCAACAGTACAAGAACTCAAAGAAATTCTCAATATGTTAGGCTTTACTCCTATCCAATTGGTCAGAAAAAATGAAGCAATTTGGAAAGAAAATTATAAAAATAAAGAACTAACTGATAATGAGATCATTAAAGCAATGTGCGACAATCCTAAATTAATAGAAAGACCAATCGTTATTAAAGGTAATAAAGCCGTTCTTGGCAGGCCTCCAGAAAATATTAAACAGCTCCTTTAGCAAATTGACTTGTGGTTTTTGGGTAGGTATGAAAATACCCAAAAACGCTATTTTTTAATTCCGCTTAAATTCTTAAATTCGCACGCTAAGAAAAAATCATATGAGTCTGAAAAAGGTTATTCTACTTATTAGTTTCTTACTCTTATGGTTTTATACATTTAGCCAGCATCCAACTGTTACCAAAATTACCGTTTCTGGAAGAATTTTAGATTCTTTAACACAACAACCTATCGAATTTGCAACTATCTCTTTTAAAAATTACAAAGGAATAGTTGGTACTACATCCGATAAAAATGGTAATTTCAGCATGCCTATTAACGCTGGCTTGTACACCGTAAAAATCGAATTTCTTTCTTATACTCCTATACAATTAGACAATAAAGAACTTAGTGTTAATACGAATTTAGGAGTTTTCAATCTATCCTTTAGTGTTGAAAATTTAGATGAAGTTAAAATTATAGCTGAAAAAAAATTAGTAGAATTTAAAGTTGATAGAAAAATTTACAATGCCTCCAAAGACATCGCAAACAAAGGTGGAAATGCGATAGATGTATTAAATAATACACCATCGGTTAGGGTTGATGATGATGGTAGTGTAATTATGAGGGGTACAAGTGCTACTGTTTTAATTGATGGTAAACCTTTATTCGGACTAAATAATGGTACCGATATTCTAAGTTCAATTCCATCGAACACGATTGAAAAAGTTGAAATCCTTACACGTTCAGCCAAATATAGTGCAGAAGGTGGGGCAATTTTAAATATAGTTACTAAAAAGAGAAAAGGTACAGGCTTGAGTGGTTCAATCGATGTGCATTTAGGTTCTCCCGATGACAATGGGGCTTCTACTTTTTTAAATGAAAATACAGATAAGATCAATATTTTTTCAACCATTAGTTTTAATAATGAAGAGAAAATTAAGCGTACAACAATCAGCCAATCATTTTTAGATACTAATGATGCTAACACCGGTTCTTTTGAGCAAATCCGTAAAGATGAAAATCAACGGAATAGTTTCTTATTTAGTCTGGGTAGTGATTTTTATCTTGATAATAATAATACCTTAACTACTTCATTCTTAATCAATACAAATAATAAAAATTTTATTTCGAGCTTACGTTTAGATGACTTTGATGCGGGTACTATTTTAGAACGATCAGCTAATAGAAACGCACGTGATTTTGACGATGTTTCAAAAATTGAACTATTTTTAAACTATACTACAAAATTTAATAACGACGGTCATCAACTTTCTTTTGATTTTAAATATGACAATACTATTTCTGAAAACAATGCTGATATCGTTGAAGAAACAATACAACCTATTTCAGAAATTATAAATCAAAAAGTTGCTAAAGATCAAAATCTCGATAATTTTTTATTTCAGTTAGATTATGTACTTCCTTTTAGTGAAACGAAAAAAATAGAGTTAGGCTATAAAGGTACATTTCGTTTATATGAAAACAAGTATAAGGTAAGTCAGTTTGACGAAATGCTTAGAGATTTTGTAACTGTTGGTGGATTTTTCGATAGTATCAACTATGACGAGAAAGTCCATGCTTTTTATGGGCAATATAGTGCTACACATAGTAATTTTTCTTATTCATTGGGTCTAAGAACAGAAATTTCTGATCTTTCCATAGGAGAGAATTCTTCGAATAATCCCATTAGTAAAAAATATACAGATTTATTTCCATCTGCCACCTTGGCCTATGAATTTAAAGATGGTGGTTATATATCAGTTGATTATCACAGGGGAATTGAAAGGCCTGAAATATCACAATTAAATCCTTTTATATCTTTAGATGATGAGCGTTTCCAGTCAATTGGAAATCCAGATTTAAACCCTTACTTTAATAATTATTTCGAATTATCATATGGTAAAGATTATGAAAAAATATCTTTAATTTCATCTGTATTTCTCAATTATGCCAAGAATCCGTTTTTAACGATCATACAAAATGTTGGACAAAATGATGACGGTTCAGCTATTTTTAGAAGGACGCCAATTAATAGTGGTAATAAAAATTTTATTGGTGTTGACGTAAATTTAACGTATAATCCCTTTAAAGGAATACGTTTTGGAATTTATGTAAATCCTTCTAATTTAGATATTTCTGATACTGTAGATAATCTTTATGATTTTAATAGTTGGATTTGGCTGGCTCAGTCGTATGCATTGATTTCTTTAAATAACGGATTGCAATTTAAGGTAGATTACATTTATCAATCGCCTCTAAAAAATAAGTTAACAACGTTGCGAACCTTAAATTTTACCAATCTAACTATCAGTAAAAGTCTATTTAAAAAGAATGGAACTTTAACTTTTAAAGTTACGGATGTCTTTAGCTCTAAATGGTTTTCTACACAATCTTTTGAAGCAAATACGAATACGCTTAGAAGGATTAAATCAGATCAACGATTTGGTTTATCGTTTACATATCGATTTAAGCAAAAAAGGAGAAGTTCTAAAGACCGTAGTAAAGAAATTAATAATGAAGCATTGGAGGATAAACAGGATGAAAAGTTATAATGATGATCGTGACTTCAACTTCAATTAAAAAAGGACCGGCAAATGCCAATCCTTTTTCAAATATATGACGTAAAGAGAATTATTCCTTTAATTTTTTTGCTTCTCTTTTTAGTTTTCTTTCTTCTTTAAAATGACCCACTATCCAATAAGGAACTACAAATGTTAATAAAAAAATCATTAACCAAAATCCCATAGTAAAAACACTTAAAAAAATGAGAAATCCTATAAACTGTTGAAATTCCATAATTACACTTGATAAATTCGCTTCAAAAATACTATATTTTTTTAAACTTAATAATATAAGTTTTATTTTTTTTAACCTAATTTCGTAACAATATTAAACCATTATCTTTTTTTGTAGTCATAGTATAAATTGTAATAATATTGTTTAAATGATATTAAAAAAACATTGGCATATAATAATTGTGATAGTATCTGTATTTAATACTACTTTTTTTGTTGCACAAAATACTCAACAATCTAACGATGTATTTAAGCATTTAACGAAAGAACAAAGGGCAATGTTAGCCGAGCAACAAATGCTTATTGATGAGGCTAAGATCAATTTTAAAAACAACTTGACTCTTGAACAAAAAAAATTGTTGCTGGATAAGGGGCTTCCCAGGGGTGAAAGGACAAAATTGTTAAAAAAATCACTTACGAAAAAGCAGCGATCACTAATTGAAGTTAATAATAATTTACTTCGTGATAAGCGAATAAAATTTAAACGAAGTTTAACCAAAAAACAAGTTATAAGACTAAGAAGGTTTGTAAACCACAGAGATGTACATGACAGGAAAAGGTTGGTCAGAAGATTGAGGAGATTAATCAGTGACAATATCAATTCTGATAATTAATAATCGATTATAAAACGAAACGCTTGAAAAAAACAGTATTATTTGTAATTGCATGTATTACTTTATTTTTTGGTTCTGATCTTTTTGCACAAATAAATCAGGACACAGATAAAGAAATTGATAGTATAATTGAGGAATTATTATTTTCTGACAGTGAAAATTTGTTGGAATATATTGAACAACTTAATAAACATCAAGTGCTTTATGCTTCTGTGGGATTTAATAATAAAACATATTTTTTAGGTCGTGATATAGGCCTTGATCAGTATAATTTGTCCGCACAACTTTTTTATGAACATTCTAATGGGATATTCGTTGGTATTTCGGGTGCTTTATATAGTGAGTTTGATCCGAAATGGGATATCACAACACTCACAGGAGGCTATGGAAATTATTTTGGCAAACACAAAAATTTTAGTTATCAAGTGAGTTACAATAGGTATATCTTTTCGGATACCGGTTCTAACGATTTTGAAAATAGTCTTGATGGAAACATAAGTGCCGAAACTAAAGATAATTCCTTTGGTATCTCAGCAGATTTGGCCTACTTTTTCGGAGAAAAACAAGGATTCCAAAATAGTTTCGACATATATGGTGAAATCAATCTATTTAAACTGAATAATAATACGGCTATAACTTTTAATCCATTACTTACTTTTCAATTTGGTAGTGAAAATATAGATACTTCAAGGATAGATGATTTAATAAGTGACTTTCCAATACTGGATATGATCATCCAATCATTTGAAAAATACGACCTTCGTAATATTCAACTACAATTACCTATTGCGTTAGACTCAAATAACTTTCAAATAGAAGCAGGTTATAATTTTAACTTCCCAAATGCCCTGGAATTTGAAAGGAATCTGGAGAATTCTTCGTTCTTTAATTTAAAATTGATTTATCTTATTGATTTAAATTAAACTATGGTACGAATAAGGTTGATACCCTTATTTTTTTAAGAATATTTTAACATTAATAAGCCCTCAACACGATTTTATCATATATTAGTTTATTACCTTCGTTCATAAATTATGACATTTCAGATACGATGAAATCGATTCTACTTTCATTCCTTTTTTTCAGCTTTGTTTTTACTGTTTCTTCCCAGGAAAGAACAATGCCTAAATTCCAAATTTCAGGTAAAATAATTGATAAAGAAACTCAGCAACCTCTTGAATACGCTACAATAGTTTTAACTTCAATACGAAGTAAAAAAGTTACCGGAGGAATGACGGATAGTAATGGAACTTTTAATTTTGAAGTCAATAGAGGTATGTACAATATCTCCATTGAATTTATTTCTTTTAAAACACACCACATCCCTAATAAAAAAATATCTGAAGATGTAAATTTTGGTACAATAACATTGGAAGTTGATGCTGAAACCCTCGATGAAGTTGAAGTAATTGCTGAAAAAACTACCGTTGAGATTCGGTTAGATAAAAAGATCTATAATGTTGGGAAAGATTTAACTGTCAGAGGTGGTACGGTAAGTGATGTTTTGGATAATGTACCTTCCGTTTCAGTTGATGTTGAAGGTAATGTAGCTTTACGTGGAAATGACAATGTACGAATACTTATTAATGGTAAACCATCAGGATTGGTTGGGTTAAGTTCTACTGATGCCTTACGTCAACTCCCTGCCGAAGCTATTGAAAAAGTTGAAGTTATCACCTCACCTTCAGCCAGATATGATGCAGAGGGTACAGCAGGGATTTTAAATATTATCCTTCGTAGAAGTAAACTACAAGGTTTAAACGGTGCAATTACAACCAACTTCGGTTATCCAAAAGCCGGTGGTGTCTCTGGTAATCTAAACTATCGATCCGGTGATTTTAATTTTTTTACCACTTCAGGATACCGTTATAGGGAAGTTCCGGGAAATGCATTTACTTCAACTGAATTTTTTAATAATACAGATCCCAGCACCTTTTTAGAAGAATCACGAAATTTTGACAGAATACGTAAAGGCTTCAATGCAAATGTCGGTGTTGAGTGGTATGTAAATAAGACTTCGTCCATTACTGCCTCTGTGTTATATAGAGATAGTGATAATGAAAGTAATACTTCTAATAACATATTTCAAACAGATGAAAATGGGTTAGAAACTGATATTTTTAGGTTTGATCCTGAGTTAGAGGATGACAAAGCCACACAATACTCGATAAACTATGATAAAAAATTCAAAACAGACGGACATAAATTGACCTTTGATTTCCAATATGAAGATAGTACAGAAGATGAAAATTCTTTGATTACCCAGGACAATATTGAAACTGAAAAAGTCAGGACATTAGAAGATCAGGAACGAATTTTATTGCAAACCGATTATGTATTACCTATCGGAGAGGAAAGTCAATTTGAATTTGGTTATCGAGGTAATTTTAATAAGCTAAATACTGATTATAGAGTTGATACTTTGAATAGTAGCACAGGTTTCTTTGAAATAGACAATAGTATCAGTAACAATTTAATTTACAAAGAATATATCAATGCTGTGTATTCGCAATATGGCAGCAAAGTCAAAAATTTCTCTTTTCTATTAGGTTTGCGTTTAGAGGCAACAAGAATTACTATTGATCAGACAACCAGTGGAGACCATAAGGTTAAAAGTTATGCTAGCTTATTTCCGACAGTTAATTTAGGATATGAAATTAATGAAAAACAAAGTTTAACGTTGGGTTATAACAGACGTATTAGACGACCGCGTTCTCGGTTTATAAATCCTTTCCCGTCGAGGTCTAGTGCTACTAATTTATTTCAGGGGAATCCTGATATAGATCCAAGCCTCTCTCATGGTGTTGATCTGGGTTATTTAAATAGGTTCGGTAAATTGACGTTAAATACCTCTATCTACTTCCAACATGCCACTGATGTATTTAATTTTATAAGCGAAGATACTGGCGAAACAACCGATTTAAATGGTCAGGATGTTCCTGTAATTAGAAGAACTCCCATAAATTTAGCTAGTAATGATCGCTATGGATTTGAATTTACCCTTACCTATAGTCCTAATAGAAAATGGCGTTTAAATGGTAATTTTAACTTATTCAAATCTATTACAAGAGGCGATCATAACGGTCAAAATTTTAATGCCAATAATACCAGTTGGTTCATTCGTTTGAACAATAAAGTGACCCTTCCGGGCAAAATTGATTGGCAAACACGATTGTTTTACCGTGGTCCTAGAGAAGACGTTCAGAACAAAACAAAAGGTATATTCTCTGCCAACCTGGCTTTCAGCAAGGATCTATTTAAAGAAAAAGCATCCTTGGCTTTTAATATAAGTGATGTATTTAACACAAGAAAAAGAGAATCTGAAACTTTTACACCAACTTTTTCAGGCACAAGTGAATTTCAATGGAGAGAACGTAGTTTTAATGTATCATTTACCTATCGTTTCAACCAGAAAAAGAAAAGACAAGAAGGTCAGCGTAATGGTGCTGAAGAAGATGGTGGTGAAGAATTCGGAAGTTAACAGATGCAATTATATTAAAAATATATTAGACTCTACAAAGAATACCTACTAGGTCATTAAAAATAGTTTGTCATCGTTTTATTTATTTTCAAGTTTTTATAAAAATTTGGTACAACAATTGTAAGGGTTAATTTATCCTCCGTCAAAACGGGTATAACAAAAACAAAAAAATATTATTTATGAAAAAATTAGTTCTAACTTTATTTATAGCTGTAATTTCTATTGCAGCTTTTGGTCAAAATAAATTATCAACAACAAGCGGTCATGTGAAATTTTTCTCAAGTACTCCAGCAGAAGATATTGAGGCCAACAACTATAAAGTGATTAGTAAAATTATACCGTCTACGGGTAGTGTTGTTTTTTCTATACCAATGCAAAGCTTTGAATTTGAAAAAGCGTTAATGCAAAAACATTACAATTCAAAAAAGTTCTTAGATACCAAAACATTTCCAAAAAGTAAATTTAAAGGTACAATTACAAACTTAACGGATATTGATTTTACTAAAAATGGCACATATGAAGCAGCTGTAACCGGTACTTTGACCATTCATGGTGTTAGTAAAGAAGTTTCAGAAAAATTTGCAATTACTGTAAAGGATGGAAACATAACAGGTGTAACCGAATTTGACATTGTGTTAGCCGATTATGGTATTATCTTCAAAGGAGGAAAGCCCTCTACCAATATTTCAAAAACTGTTAAAATTACTAGCAATCTGAACTATAGTAAAGAAAGCGCATAAAATGGCATCCATGAAATCTAAAATATTTAAACTCATTGCAATACTGGTTATAATTGCATTGGGATATGGAGTTTATATGTGGTTTATGCCCCATAGAAATATACAAAACACCAAAGCATTCGCTACAATTGACGCTACAACATTGGTAAATGAATTTTTGTCTGACAATAAAAAAGCAACTAATTTATATTTAGATAGTGAAGGAGAATCAAAAGTACTAATTGTTACAGGCAACATAGCAACTATTTCAGAGGATCAATTAGGACAGCAAGTAATAGTACTTAAAAATGCGTCTGATAAAATGGGTGTTTCTTGTACGTTCACTGTTGAAACCAATAAGCAAGTTGAAAATTTAAAAATCGGTACTCCTGTCAAAATAAAAGGAGTCATTAGATCTGGTGCAGAATATGATGAAGACTTAGATTTAGCAGAGAATGTTATAATTGAAAAAAGTGCTATTGTGAAATAGTTCTTATAAAAATAAAATAAAAAAGGGTTAGCAAATGCTAACCCTTTTTTATTCATATTTCGTAACTTTGTTATTGGTGTTAATACAGCATCTTCTATGAAAGATCAATAAAAATAATCACATGAAACATTCATTGCAAAAACCTTTTTAAATTAAGGAGGTAATTATTATGAATGTAGCATGTGACCGATAAAAATCAATAAATTAAACCATATGAAATATAGAATTGAAAAGGATACCATGGGTAAAG
>JGI24023J19991_10003729_pt1 | contig 10616 bp, 8 predicted proteins | sample Cruoilmetagenom1_FD_19991 | JGI IMG/M metagenome (IMG submission 19991)
AATTTACATGGAAGTTACTCCCTTTATGACACGCAAGTTCATTCGTGAAAAATACTCAACCGGTTTACAGGGAGTTGATTATCTAATGGGGAAGGGGGTACAGGAGTCTTTATCCTATTTGGATGTTACTAAAGGAATTAAAGAGTTTGAGAAGAAAATGAATTTTTTACCGGTTTTTTATTATGCACGTAAAATAATACCTTTCCTTATTAAAAGTAATTTAGCTAAAAATCCTGTAAAAAATAGAAAAGCTGCAGCAGCTCGTCTAGAAAAGCAATTTTCTCTACTACAAAATAATTACGAAGAGACAATAAAAACATCTGATCGTCTTATTTATCTTAGAACCCAGCTGGAAGATTTTATTGATTTTGTTGCATTTCTTTTAGGAACTATGGCTCCTGCTCTTATTTCATGGAAAAAAATAGGTACAAACGTTCGTAATTGGGTGAAAGATGACACTCTTGAAGAGGAACTTTCTGCAATTGAACGCGGTCTTATTGGAAATATAACAACTGAAATGGACCTCGAAACAGGAGATCTTGCAGACTTATTAAAACATTCAACAAAATTGTTTTCATTGTTACAGGCATCTGATTTAAGTTCTTCTTCCCTGGATAAAGGAAGAGATCTTGAAGATACAGAAGATTTTTTTACTGCATGGGACAAATTTATGACACGATTTGGAATTAGAGGTCTTAGTGAGATAGATATAAAAAATGCCAGGTGGGAAGAAAATCCTGAATCTCTTTTAAAAATGCTTTTAAGTCAATCAGAAAATGAAAATATCGGAACTCACCGTAAGCACTTTAATAATCTTACTAGTCAGGCAGAACAGGCTGTAGAAAAATTGGGAAAACAGGTTCGTACCTCTGCTCCTGGTTTTATAGGGTATTTAAGGGCAAGAAAAATAAATAAACTTTTAAGTTTGTATAGGGGATACATGCCTCTACGGGAACATGGAAAATACTATCTTATGCGTTTAATGTCTCTTATTAGAAATGAAATTACAATTTCCAGTAAGCTTTTAGCAGATAAATCTGTTATAGAAAATAAAGATTTAATTTGGTTTTTAGAAATTAATGAATTAATTGAATTAGTTGGAAAGGTGGAAAAAGGAAAAAATCTTTCTTCTGATGAAATTGATTTACTTCAGGAAAAAATAGAAAAACGGAAAGATCGTTTTAAAAGATTTAAAGATATTGAACCACCACGGGTAATACTTGGTAATGGTACTATTCCCAGACCATCTTACAGTACGGATGGAATGCCTGATGGTGCTCTGCCGGGAATGGCAGTTTCGTCTGGAATTGTAGAAGGATTTGCCAAAGTAATTACTAATCCTGGAAAGGAATCTATTAAATCGGGAGAAATCCTTGTTGCTCCTTTCACAGATCCTGCCTGGACCCCCTTGTTTATAAATGCTTCTGCAGTTGTTATTGAAGTAGGAGGGCTTATGACCCATGGATCTGTTATTGCCAGGGAATATGGTATTCCTGCAGTGGTTTCTGTAGAGAATGTTACTAAAAAAATTAAAACAGGTCAAAAAATACGTGTAAACGGAGATTTGGGTTATGCGGAGGTTATAGAATAATGAAATCCGCATTATTTTCCATGTTATTTTTTGCAGCAATAGTAATAATACTGGCAATTATTAAAGGGCCGGAAACTGTTTCTGCAGGGTAAAAGCTTCTGCAACTCAGCTGTTGAAGTTTGCACCTATACTTGTTGTTGCTCTTGTAATAGCAGGTTTTGCAGAAGTTTTAATTCCTTCAAATTTTGTTGAAACATGGCTTTCTTCATCATCGGGATTTAAGGGGATTTTAATAGCATGGATGGCTGGAATTGTAACTCCCGGAGGAAGTATTGTTGGTATGCCCTTAATTGCTGCAATGTATGCTTCCGGTGCCGGGGCAGGGGTTCTTGTTACGTATGCTACTTCCATGGCACTTACATCTTTTGTTAAACTGCCCATGGAAGTTGCGTTTTATGGATGGAAATTTGTAGGTATAAAAGTTACAGCTACTGTTCTACTTCCTCCTTTAGCCGGTTTGTTGGCCGGGTTTATAGAAAAAGCTATAATAAAAATAACTTAAAATTAGCCTGCACAGGAAATAAATTTATCAATATCTTTTGCTGTTAGTTCCAGTGAACTTTTCCAAAATTCCGGAGATTGGATATCAATACCCATCATTGCTGTTACATCAGCAATTGTATTTTTCCCTGTTTCTTTTAAAAGGTTATCATATTTATCTATAAATGAGTTTCCTGTTTTTAAATATTCTGCATAGAGCCCTTTGGCAAATAATAAACCGAATGCATAGGGGAAGTTGTAGAAGTTGAAGTCTGCATAATAATAGTGAGGTTTGCAGGCCCACATGTAGGGGTGTAGCTGATCCTGATCCAGTCCATCACCATAGGACTCTTTTTGAGCACCTATCATAATATTTTTTAAATCTTTAACGGATAAGGATGAATCCTTTCTTTTCTCAAATAATTCTGATTCAAATAAAAACCTACTGTAAATATCTACTATAACCTGGGCATCACTTTGAATACTGTTTTCAAGAATTGTGTAGGCTTCAGTTTCTGAGGCATTCTTTATTGCTGCATTAATAATAAGAGTTTCACAAAAAATAGAAGCAGTTTCTGCTATGGGCATAGGATAATCGGAGTTAAGAAAACTCTCATTTTTAAGACAGTGCCCATGATATCCATGTCCCAATTCGTGAGCAAGGGTTGTTACTCCGGAAAAACTGCCATCGAAGTTGGACATTATTCTACTTTCACCTATAACATGAAGATTTTCACAGAAAGCACCTCCACGTTTTCCTTCTCTTTGTTCTGCATCAATCCAGTTGTTTTCAAAGGCATTTTCAGCGTAATCAGCTAGATTATCACTAAAGTCTCTAAATTTGTTAACTATAAACTCTATGGCCTGTTCGTAAGTAAATGTCAGTTCACTTTCATTATCTTCTTTATCAACTAATTGTTTTGTCATTGGAGCAAATAGATCATAAAAGGGGAGTCCTTTTTTATGTCCAAGTAGTTCTGCTTTCTTTTTAAAATACTTTCTAAATACTGGTAAGTATTCTTTTATTGCAGAAAACATTGCATTTAAAGTTTTTTCATCCATTCTGGAGTTTATAAGAGTCATTTCCAGAGGGGATTTATACCCACGAAGTTCAGAAACGGTAATGACTTCCCCCTTAACACTATTAAGAGCTCCAGCTGCAGCTTCATCAAACTTTTTATAGACATCAATTTCTGCATAAAATGCATTTTTTCTAATATTATTGTCAGCATCATTGGCCATATTTCTAACAACAGGAAGGGGGAGTTCTTTTTTTTCTCCATTTATTTCTATATCAACTTTTACCTTCGATGTAAGAACATTCCATAGCTGGGACCATGCATTAGATCCGGTATTTTTCAGTTTTGATGCAAGTACTTCTTCCTTGTCAGTTAATAGGTAATTACTGTTATTACTAATTTCGTTTAAATAAAAACTGTGTTCCTTTAACAGACCTGAATTTTTAATAACTTTATCAATATTTTTAACCAAAGATATCCATCTGGTAAATTTTACAGTTGCTTTTGTAATTTCCGGTAACTTTTGTTCCAGAATTTCTGTATATTTTTTAGCTGTATTGTTGGATGCATCCACACTGAAAGTGAGTTCTGCATAGGAAGAAAGTGCAGAATATAACTTTCTTATATTGATATATGAGTCCAGATATTTTCTAATAATATTTCCAATCTCTGCATTATTATCCTGAATAGCAGCAGATTCAATTAGTTCTTTTTCTACCCAACTATTTAATTTTGTAATATTTGTATCCAGTTCTTTAATATCATTCAAAAATTCATTTGATTCAAAAGATGTGTAAAGAGTGTCCAGATTCCATTTCATGTTCATTTTAATCCCCTAAGGTATATTATTATATGATTAGATATATAACAGGTTTTTGAAAATATCAAGCTTTGAAACAATCTAATAATTAGAGGAAGTTTTTTAGTTGGATAATAATTTAAAAATAAATATTAAAGCTAATACCCAGGATAAGTCCAGTAAAGGCTATTTCTTCCACATTGTTTCCATTCCCCAGAATATATGGTGATATATCATAGTACTTATCCCTTATCTCCTGTTCATAGTCACTTGGATCATCCCCAGTCCATGGTCTGACACTGTATTCGTCATATACAGTTGTTTTATCGAGTTCCAGATGATTTGTAAACATGTAGGCTGCGTACAATCCCAAAGTCATCCTTGGTGAAAGAAAAAACTGTGGTTTAATTTCAAAACGGTTTATAATAACAGGGTTAAATCTCTGAACTATATTTCCTACTCCTGCACTGTCATAAGTTCCTGTGGTTCCAATACTCGTATCGACCAGTAATGCATTAAACTGCTGTTCCAGAACAGGAATGCCTCCTGATATACTGTAACCAAAACCTACATTTATTATTTTTGAAGGTGTCCAGTTAAAGTCAACTCCTGTATAGATGCTGGCCATTTCCAGAGTGGCCGGATTTATCGAGATATTCTCATTATTTGTACCTATGTCATCTGATGCATTAGGTTGAATATTTATTGCTTGAAATGTCCCTTCTTCCCTGTATGATAGGTTAAGATAACTTACTCCCAGTTTAAAATTAAGCCATAGTTTCGGCCTGTAGTTTGCATATATATCTGAAATTGAAAAGATGTAATCCTTTCTTGGACTTTCAATCATTACTGCCATTGATGATTGGAAGTTGATACCCAGTCCATACTGGGAAATATATTCAAAGGCTATTCTGTTACTGTCTTCAATTAAATCCTTAGTGGGCTTTATAATAGTCTCTATTCCAGATACTTCAGATGTTTCGACATCAATCATTTTTATTGTAATCTGGTAATTTTTGCCTATTTCAGAGATAGATCCTGTTATAAATATAGAAATACCTGCAGTTTTTCCCATTTCTATTGTAGTCTCCTGATCAACAAGGCCGCTTAAAGCAAGTTTTTGTTCTTTTAAACTCTCCTGAAGGGTTGTTCTGTCTATAAGGCGAAAAATAGTACTGTTTGGTATCTGTTTAGATATAAGTTCACTTATGGTATTTCCCAGTCCAGCTTGTTTAATTGAATCTGCTTGTTCATTAAATGGAAGAACTGCAAGACCTTTTTTTACAGCTATAGAAGTATGTTGTGATAAATATTTTTCAGAAAGAGATTCAAAGGCATGTTGTATATCAGCCTCCAGTGATGCTGCAGATACTTGTGATGTTAATGCAAAACAAAAAATTATGGTGATATAAATTACTTTTATTAACTTCATAAACCCTCTTACATTTAACTTTTTTAGTTCATGCTATTAAGGATTATATCTTCTTGAAATCAAAAAAACAATAAATTAATAATGGAGTCTTTTGTGATGTCTCTGTAATACAGTATAAAAAACAGAATATGTGAATTTATTTTCTTTTTAGTCCTTTTGGGGTAAAGTATATTTGTTTTTTTCCAGTGCTTTACCCAAAGTAATACCTGTTAACACTACAAGAGGTATTGATGCAATTATACGGATAACACTAAACCTCCATCCTAAAAAAGCAGATTCAAAAAAGACCATAGGTGCCCGGGCTATGCCTACTGCCCCCAGAAAGGTTAATACTACAGTAAGGCGGGCTCCTTTTTTATACAGAGTATAGGCAACTGGAAAACCTGGAAGCAGTCCTCCTGCCATGGGAGCAGCCAACAGGAACACCCACATAAAACTTTTAATACCCCCGCCTTTTCCAAGATGCTTTATAACTGTTTCTTTTTTTATCCAGACATCAAAAAGACCTATTAGAATAAAAACTGCAGGTAATACTTTGAGCATTTGAATTGAGAAAAGGCCAAAATTTTTAGTAATTGCAATACCCGGTTTAAAATTTATTAAAAGAGAAATTCCTGCAAAAATAAAGAATACAGCAAACAAAATAGCACTAAGGGGAATATTTTTAGGCTTTATCATAGTAATTTACCACTGACCAGTGAAAATACCAGGGCAATAATTAATGCTGTAAACAGACTGGCAATATTTCTTAGTACCGCAAATTTTGTACCAAAATAGGTTCTTTCTATAGGGAAGGTAAAAATCCCAACCATCATTAAGGATGATGAAAATGCAGCTATTACAGTATATGAAACTCCTTTGTCCAGTAGTATTTTACATAGTGGATATACAATTGGCCCTGGCATTACAGCTATTGAACCGATCATTGTGCCTGTAATAACTCCAAAGGAAGAGCTTGCACTACCCAGATATTTTATTATCATATTATCAGGAACAAAATACAGAACTATTGCCACAGAAATAAGAACTGAGATAAATGGAGGTGTTATTTTCCAAAGCTTTTTTAAACCGATTATGAGTGCTTTTTTAGTTTTTTTACGATTTGCTAAAAAAGAGATAATAACAGCAACTCCGGTTAGTACATATAAAATATACATTGATATTCCTTTGGTAATTAGATGTTTCATTATATAATAAACTGCAAAAACTACTTATTTATTATTTTCATCAATCTGACCAATTAGCTTTGTAACTTGCTCATTGGAAAGTAATGCTTTTAATTTATCCGGATCCTGAAGCATCTTAAATAATCCGGATTGGGCATTTTGTATAATTTGAAGATCATTTTCACTAATTTCAATGGGTTTAAACTGTTCCGATTTTGTTATTTCTTCTATTCTGGAATAAATGTTTTTAAAAAGTGGAGTCTGTATTACAGAATCCAGCCATGGGAGATCTTCTGTGTTACTCTGGGTTTCTTCTGGCTCTTTTTCAAGCTGATCAAGTTTTTCTGTTATACTAAATTTTTCATCATTTGCAATTCCCAGAGAATTAATCTGTTTTTTAAGATTATCAATAATAGAATTTTTATTATTGATTTCTCTGGTATAATCTTTTTCTGTTCTTTCTGTCTGAGATTTTAAATAACGAATGTAAGTTCCAAGTTCATCTGCACTGCCTGCAATTCTGTTTAAAATTGAAGAAAGTCTGAAAAGCAGTTCTTTATCTGCATGGTATGGGTAGCGTATAGCATGATCAATTTCTCCCCAGGCTTCTTCAAAAATAGTTCTTACCTGTATTTCTGCAAAATACTCTTTTTTCTTGTAAACAGTTTTTAGTACATAGTGAACAGATCTGTAACCATAGGGATGTTCTTCTACCTGGCAGTTATTATCTTTGTAGTAATCCAGTATTCTTTTAGAGTCTCCATTTCTTACATAAGCTATAGGTTGTTCAATGAAATCCCATGTTTCTTTTATATAATTATGAATATGTATCCAGTCTTCTTTAAAAAGATGAATTGCTCTAATACCCATAAGGTCGGTAATCTCTGATTTATAGTTTTCTGGATTTATATTCCTGGACGGATTTTGTATTGTCTTTCTTATAATTTTTTCTATCAGATGCTCATCTTTTTTTATTCTATAATTAATAGAATGTACATAATTTGTATGTAATATCTGTTCCAGAATTTGCTTCCCTGAGAACTCAAGATCAGTTTTTATAGTGGAGTAACTATCAGATATTTCTTTTAGAGTTTCCCATTTTAAACCGCTGCGATCGAACTTAAGAGGATCAATATTATATGTATCAAAAAAATTATGCTCTTCCAATGTTTTCTCCAGGATTGTATATATTAAAATAGAAGAACATATAAAATCTATAAAATCAATAGAACAAGTTAGATGATACTGGCTAATCTATAATTCTTTTTATGTTCAGTTTACTGTTAATTAATAGTATTTATTTATATAATAAATTATTATATCAGCCTTTATGTCTTAAGGAGTAGTATGTGGAAGAACTATTAAGATCAACTTTAGAGGGATTCCCCCTTATTGTACTAGCAGCAATAGCTGCCTTCACTCTATATACCCTTAGTAAAGGTGCTGACATTCTTGTAGATGAAGCAGTTGCTTTATCTGTAAAATGGGGTGTTCCTAAAATGATAATTGGAGCTACTATAGTTAGCCTTGGAACAACACTACCGGAAGCAGCTGTATCTGTAGGTGCTGCATTGCAGGGGAATCCGGATCTTGCCTTAGGTAATGCTGTAGGTTCAATTATATGTGACACTGCTCTAATTATTGGACTGGCTTCTTTTATAGCACCCCTTAAGCTGGATAAATCTTTAACAAATAAACAAGGCTGGCTTCAGTTTGGAGCTGGTTTACTGTTAATTGCAGTTTCACTTCCATGGTTATCTATGGATACTGGGTTTTCTGAGGATGGAAATATTAGCCAGCTAATTGGTTTTGGATTTGTTATGCTGCTTATTATCTATATGGTTACTTCAGTAAAAAGTGTAAAAAAGATTGATGGTTTGGGAGAGATGGTTGAAGATATAGCCGAAGACGAAAAATCATCTTCCTCACTTATTGTCATGATCAAATTAATTTTGGGGATTGCTCTTATTATTGTATCATCAAAGATTCTAATTCCCACTGTAGAACTTGGTGCTGTTCGTATAGGTATTCCCCAGAGTGTTATTGCAGCAACTTTAGTAGCTTTTGGGACCTCTCTGCCAGAGTTGGTTACAGCAATAACAGCAGCCCGAAAAGGACATGGAGAGCTGGCTATAGGAAATATTATTGGGGCAGATATATTAAATGTTCTATTTGTTGTTGGAGTTTCTGCTTCTGTTACTGGAAGTGGTCTTGTAGTACCTTCTTCTTTTTTTACATTTCAATTTCCAGTTATGATGATTGCTCTTCTTGTTTTCAGGGCTACTACTCTATTTTCCAGGAAGGCAATTACTAGAAAACACGGGGTTGTACTCTTTGGATTATATTTAATTTATCTTGTTGTAAGTTTTTCTTAATCTTTGCTGTCAAAATATTTCTGATAGCGTTATAATCCTGACTGTCTGCTGCTTGGATATGCAGCCCCCGGAGGATAGATGATCAATATCGATGGAAATTCTTTAACAATAGAGGATGTTATAAAAGTATGCAGGAAGTTTGAAACTGTCAGTTTGGATGAAAAATCCATTCCTGCAATAAATAAATCACGAAAATATGTGGAAAAAGTTCTTTCTGAAGAAAGAATTGTCTATGGAATAACCACAGGTGTTGGAGAACTTGCCAATACCCTTATTTCAAGTTCTGATGCCGAAAAAATGCAGGAAAACCTTATCCGTTCACATGCTACAAGTGTAGGTGAGCCTTTTACGGAAGATGTTGTTCGTGGAATTATTCTTCTTAGAGCAAATGCGGTGTCCAAGGGTTTTTCAGGCATACGGGTTATTGTAATAGAATTACTTCTTAATCTGCTTAATAACAGAATTTATCCATATATACCTAAACAGGGATCAGTTGGCGCCAGCGGTGATCTTTCTCCTTTAGCTCATTTGGCCCTGGTCCTTATGGGGGAAGGGGAATGTTTTAAGGATGGAAAGAGAGTCCCTTCTAAAATAGTCCTGGATGATGTGGGTCTTAAATCTGTACGGCTGCAGCCTAAAGAAGGTCTGGCTTTAATAAATGGGACTCAAATTATGTCAAGTTTGGGTTGTCTTGCAGTGGATGATGCAGAAAAATTACTTAAGCATGCGCAAATTGCAGGAGCTATGAGTCTGGAAGCTCTTCATGGCACATCAAAGGCTTATGATGCCAGAATCCATGAGGTGAGGCCTCACCCGGGGCAGGTTAGATGTGCTGCAAATATGCGTCAGCTTATAAAAGATAGTGAGATTGTTGCGAGCCATAAAAACTGTGAAAAGGTTCAGGATGCATATACTCTAAGGTGTATTCCCCAGGTTTATGGGGCTGTAATGGATACAATAGAGTATGTAAAAGGTGTTTTTTCTATAGAAATAAACTCTGCAACAGATAATCCTTTGATATTTGAAGATCCTGAAGAAGCAATTTCCGGAGGTAATTTTCATGGGGAGCCCCTGGCTTTTGCACTGGATTTTCTGGGAATTGCTATGGCGGAAATTGGTAATATTTCTGAACGAACAGCAGATAGGCTTGTTAATCCCCATGTTTCCGGGCTACCACCATTTTTGGCAGAAAACAGCGGCCTTAATTCAGGGTATATGATTGCCCAGTACACAGCAGCAGCCCTTGTTTCAGAAAATAAGGTTTTAGCTCATCCTGCAAGTGTGGATTCAATTCCAACCTCAGCCGGCCAGGAAGACCATGTCAGTATGGGGCCAATAGCCGGTCGTCATGCAGTAGATATTATTCATAATGTAGAGCAGATTATTGCAATTGAAATGCTTGCAGCAGCCCAGGGTATAGATTTTCAGGAGAAATTACTGCCTGGAACCGGAACAAATGCAGCCTGGAAAGAAATTCGAAAACATATCCCTCATTTGGGGGAAGACAGAGTGATGTATCCGGATATGGAAAAGATGCTGTCTCTTATAAAAGACGGAATTATTCTTAAGGTTGTGGAAGATGCTGTGGGGGGAATTGCGTAGAGACGTTGCATGCAACGTCTGTACACAGTTAACGTCTGTACACAGTCAGCGAATAGCGATTTCCCCTGATTCCAGTCTATTAATTGTTCGACCTACCCAAAAGTATGCAACAAACATAGATGATATGCTTGCAGCAGCAAGACCTATCCAGA
>JGI24023J19991_10003731_pt1 | contig 10613 bp, 7 predicted proteins | sample Cruoilmetagenom1_FD_19991 | JGI IMG/M metagenome (IMG submission 19991)
CTATTCCAAGCACTTGCCGTAAAACAGTATTTGATATTCACAGGCACCTTTTTTGTACTCACGGCTCTAGTAATGCTTATTCTAGACGCTCAGATAAGGCCTCAGTCTTGTCCTGACATGATATCTCTTGAACTGGTATTTACCAAATCCGCGCTAAACCAAATACTGTCCAGCTGTGGGGAGGAAGGCATTCGCACACACTTGATTATGATATGGGTTGACTATCTCTTCATATTTTCTTATATTGGCTTTCTTGGTAATTTGCTGGGCTCATTACTAAGAGGTATAGATTACGACAAAGCATTAAACTTATTTTCTATTCCCATTATTGCAGGAGCCTTAGATATTATTGAGAACACTCTGTTCCTAATACAGCTCCAGAACACAGAAAGTTTAAGCGGAGTGTTGATATTTCTAGCTTCGAGCGCAGCTCTGGTAAAAATTGTTTTAATAGCTATAACGATTATTCTGATTTTATATTATCTATTTAATAAGAAACCAAGATTCGAATCTGCGTAGAAGGATGCTATATGAAAATCACCAGGTTTCAGAAACATAGCCCTTAGGAGGCTATTACGTTTCTTATAGAGAATTTCACAAGATCAATTGATAGCTTAATATAACTAGAATCCCTCATTTAGAATTATCTAATTTAGACCTCAATTTAATGGAGTTGATGCGAGCATTATGGATATATCTCCGGAGTTAAATAATAACAAGAAAGAAATCGAAACGGTCAATTAGTGGTGTTATCATTTTTTTTTGTAATGACTTTGTATATTATTCCACCCAAGTCATCCGAAATATATAGTTCACCTTTTTTGCCGACTAATACATCGACAGGTCTTCCAAATTTGCTTGTTGCGGTCATCCAGCCTAAAGCAAAATCTTCCATACTTTGAGGTTTTCCATCGTCCATCTTAACCCTAACCACTTTATACCCGGTTGGTATTGAGCGATTCCATGAACCATGAAAAGCTACAAACAGATCACCCTGATATTCTGGAGGAAACATTTTCCCGTCATAGAAAGTCAATCCTAAGGGTGCTGAATGGGCTTGAATCTCTACAACTGGGGCGATAGTGTCTTCGCATCTTTTTGAATCATCAAAGTCAGGATCCGGTATCTTATCCCCATAACAATAGGGCCACCCATAATCTTTATTTTCTTTGATTATGTTTACTTCGTCAGGGGGCAGGTTATCTCCCAACCAATCTCTACCGTTATCAGTAGCCCATAGTTCATTAGCCGCAGGATCCCATGTAAGGCCTACAGAATTTCTGAGTCCGACTGCAAATATCTCACCGCCTGTGCCATCAGGATTAAACCGCATAATAGTGGCGCGCCGTTTATCTTTTTCAACACAGACATTACAAGAAGAGCCGATTGAAACGTACATCTTTCCATCCGGACCAAACGAGACAGTTCTCGTAAAATGCCCTTTGGTCGGAAGATCCGGAACAATTACCTCTTTATCTCCATGTTCTTTATCAAACCCATTATATTTATATCTAACTATCTGATTAGTTTCCCCAACATATACATAACCATTATGAAAAGCTATTCCGTGAGGGCGTTTTAGCCCTTTTATAAATGTGACAGGGTTATCTGATTTACCATCCATATTACGATCGGGCAGGGCTACAACTGTGCCATCACCTATCACTGTAACGAAAAGGACATTGTCAGGACTAAACGCCATAAACCTTGGGCTGCCTAATCCTGCTGCATACTCATCTATTTGAAATCCCTTCGGAACACTGAGTTTATCAACCGAGGCTGCAGCAGCTATAGGAATGAAAACAAAAACGAAGAGCAAAAGAATATTTAAGGTTTGAAAAAACATGGAAATAGTTTAGCTTGAAAAAACAAGGATTTGTATTGCTAATATTTTTATATGAGGAGGTCTTTATCTTTTTCTAGATCTAATTCGAAATTCACAAGTAAATCATTTTCCAATATATTCTCAGCGCTGTTATCAAAAGTTGTTAACACTCTAGCATTATCAAATTCAAAAGTTTTAATAAAGGCTTTTATGACATCTTCTTCAATATCTTCAATAGGCATCGCATCTTCTTTGTTTAACCATCCGGCAATAGAAGTCATTTTCACGTCAGGAATACCGCAAGGAACAATCATATCAAAATAGGATAAATCAGTGTTTACATTAAGAGCAAAGCCGTGATAAGTAATCCATCTTTTTACCCCAACGCCTATTGAAGCAATCTTATGCCCTTTCACCCAAACACCCGTTAATCCCTCAATTCTATTAGCTTCAATGTCAATATCTTCAAGGACTGAAACAATCAATTCCTCTAGCCCTCTTAAATATTTATGAACATCCCGACCCTTAGTGTTCAGATCTATAATAGGATAACCCACAAGCTGACCCGGGCCGTGAAAAGTGATATCACCACCTCTACTAATTTCTTCAAAATGTATCCCTCGATCTAACAGATATTTCTCGTTTATAAGTAAATGTTCCTTATGCCCTTTTCTACCTATAGTAAATGTAGGGGGGTGCTCCAGCAATAAAAGAGTATCGCCAATCTCTCCATTCTTTCTTTTCTCAAGAAGTCTCATTTGGAGATCAAGAGCTGTTTTATAAGGAATTAATCCAATTTTATAAACATTGAGTGTATTCATAGTTTAGATTTCCATGAACAAGCATCAGGAATTTCTTGACCTACCCATAGCGGCTAATGCAGCCTCCATAACAGCCTCAGATAGAGTAGGGTGCGCATGAGAAGTAATAGCTATCTCAAGAGGTGTTGATTCCAAAGTTCTGGCAACAGCTAACTCAGCAATTAATTCAGTGGCGCCGTGGCCAATAATATGAGTTCCAAGAATTTCACCAGTGCTTTTATCTGATAGAATTTTTACAAATCCGTCGGTCTCACCGGTTCCAACAGCTTTACCAGCCGCTCGGAAAGGAAATTTCCCGACATTATAGTCATATCCGTGATCTTGAATTTGCTCTTCTGTTAGCCCTATTGTTGCAACCTCTGGCTGACAATAAACACATCCCGGAATATTATTATAGTGAACTTTACTATTCTGGCCGGCCATAATCTCAACTGCCGCAACTCCTTCCTCTGAAGCTTTGTGAGCCAACAGCGGCGGCCCTATTATATCCCCTATCGCATAAACATTGCTGCAGGTAGTCATGTAGTTATCATCTGTCTTAATAAAGCCCCTCTCATCAAGCTCTATTTTTAAATCGCTAAGCCCAATATCCCCACCTTTTTTATAGAAACTAAGTGAAGAGGGCGCATCATTTGCGACAGGTCTTCTCCCCACGGCGACAAGCACCATAGAAGCTGTAATCTTTGTATCTGTTTGATTTGCAACATTCTCAAGTATTACATCAACTGTCTTCTTTTTCTTATTGATGTCCTTGAATTTTGTACCTGTGAGAATGGTCATGCCACTTTTCTTAAACAACCTTTGGAGCTCAATAGCTACTTCCTTATCTGCGCCAGGCAAAATGTGGTCCATCATTTCTACAATAGTAACCTTGCTCCCAAAAGAGTTATAGACATAGGCAAACTCTGCCCCGATATATCCTCCACCGATAACAACTACAGAATCCGGAACCTCTCTATGAAAAATAGCTTCATCACTTGTCATTACTAGCTTTCCGTCTATATCAAGACCCGGCAGTGTTACAGGAACAGACCCTGTTGCAATCATTATCTTGTTAGTATCTATTTCTATTTGGTCATTCTCACTACTTACTCCGACCTTATTACTTGTAATCAATTTTCCGACACCATTAAAAAGAGTGATTTTATTCTTTTTCAATAGGTATTCAACTCCCTTATTCAGGGTAGAAGAAGCCTTTCTGCTCTTATCTATAACCTTAGAAAAATCATAAGATAGACCTTTATGTTGTATACCGAACTCCTCGGAATGATTGAAATATTCATAGACTTCAGCACACTTTAAGATTGACTTTGAAGGTATGCACCCCCAGTTGAGACATACGCCTCCTGGCTTATCCCTCTCTATCACAGCAACCTTCATTCCAAGCTGCGCAGCTCTGATAGCTCCAACATAGCCTCCAGGCCCAGATCCAATAATAGTTAAGTCAAATTTTTCCATAGTGGAGATATTATATATTCAATAATACCGTGGTCAATCTTTTCATCTTTTAGAGTATATTTATAGTAAAATTTTGAGAATCTATTTTTGTAGAGCTATATCAAAATAAGGTAATATGTATAATATGTTAATAAAGTTGACTAAGAACCCTGGATTACTGTAAAGTTTTGATATCAAATGAAAAAAGATCCTAATAAGAAGCAAAAGAATATAAAAGAAGAAGAATTAGAAAGCCAAGAATGGCTTGACTCGCTTGATTACATCCTAGATACAAGCGGAGAGGAGCGTGCGGCTAAGCTTATTAAAAAACTCCAGATACACGCCCAAAAAAGGGGCGTTAGACTTCGTTTTACTGCAAATACGCCTTATATCAATACAATTCCTGTCGAGGAGCAGCAGCCGTACCCGGGCGATCCTGAGATTGAGTGGAAAATTAGAAGCCTTATACGCTGGAATGCCATGGCAATGGTTGTACGCGCCAACCGCCTCGAAGAAGGGATTGGGGGACACATTTCTACATATGCCTCTGCAGCTGCACTTTACGAGGTAGCGTTAAATCATTTCTTACGCGGTAGAAATGAAAACCGCGAAGGGGATATTGTCTATTTTCAGGGTCACGCATCACCCGGAATCTATGCCAGGGCATACCTTGAAGGACGGCTTACAATAGAAGACCTTCAGAACTTTAGACGGGATCTCCAGCCCGGTGGGGGGCTTACATCCTACCCGCACCCCTGGCTCATGCCCAATTTTTGGCAGTTCCCTACTGTATCAATGGGACTAAGTCCAATAATGGCAATCTATCAAGCGCGGTTTAACCGCTATCTTGAGGATAGAGGACTTAAAAAGCCCTCTGATGCTAAAGTGTGGGCATTTTTGGGAGATGGCGAGACAGATGAACCGGAAGCCCTGGGAGCTATAACTTTAGCCTCCAGAGAGCATTTGGATAATCTTATTTTTGTAGTTAACTGCAACCTCCAACGCTTAGATGGCCCCGTTAGAGGAAACGGGAAAATAATCCAGGAGCTTGAGGCAATTTTCCGGGGCGCTGGTTGGAATGTAATTAAAGTTGTATGGGGTAGCAACTGGGATCCGCTTCTTGAAAAAGATAATGATGGGATATTGGTAAAAAGAATGACTGACGCGCTAGATGGAGATTATCAAAAATACTCAGTAGCCTCTGGTGAATATATAAGAGATCACTTTTTTGGAACCGACCCTCGTCTTCAGGAAATGGTAAAAGACTTATCCGACACTGAACTTCAGAAACTAAGACGTGGAGGACATGATCCGGAGAAGATATACCCCGCATTCAAAGCTGCAGTGGAAAATATCGGCTCTCCTACTGTTATTCTGGCCAAAACCATTAAAGGGTACGGCCTTGGAGAAGCGGGAGAGGGGAGAAACATTACCCATCAGCAGAAAAAACTAAATGAAGATGAGCTTAAACTTTTCAAAAAGCGTTTTGATATTCCGATTTCTGATGAAGATGTTTCAAGAGCACCTTTTTACAAACCCCCTGACGACAGCCCGGAGGTTAAATATTTAAAAGATAGGAGACATGAGCTTGGGGGCTATCTCCCCAAGCGTGAGGTTATCTGCGATCCGATAAAAGCTCCGTCAGAGAAGCTATTTGAGGAGTTCTATAAAGGCTCGGGCAAAAGAGAATTCGCCACCACCATGGCATTCGTAAGAATGCTGGCCAAAATGCTGAAAGATAAAAACATCGGGAAACTTATTGTTCCGATAGTGCCTGATGAAGCTCGCACGTTTGGAATGGAAGCCCTTTTCAGACAGGTAGGGATATACTCCCATGTAGGACAGCTCTACGAACCGGTGGATNCGGAAATGCTTCTTTATTATAGAGAAGCGATTGACGGTCAAATATTAGAAGAGGGCATCACAGAAGCAGGCTCCATGTCGTCATTTATAGCGGCAGGCACCGCCTATGCAACTCATGGCATCAATACAATACCGTTTTTTATCTACTATTCTATGTTTGGATTTCAGAGAATAGGTGATCTTGTCTGGGCTGCAGGAGATATGAGATGCAAGGGGTTTATGGTAGGAGGCACATCTGGTCGAACGACTTTAGCAGGGGAAGGACTTCAGCATCAGGACGGTCATAGCCATCTGCTTGCCTATCCAGTTCCCAACCTTAAGGCATATGATCCGGCATTCGCATATGAAATAGCAGTGATTATACAAGACGGCATCCACCGCATGTATGTAGAACAGGAAGATATCTTCTACTACATCACGGTAATGAACGAAATCTACCTTCAACCACCAATGCCCGAAGGCGCAAAAGAAGGGATATTAAAAGGCATGTATAAGTTTAGAAATTCTGAGAACAAAGAAGCAAAACTGCAAGCACAGCTTTTCGGAAGCGGCACAATCCTAAATGAAGTACTAAAAGCACAAAAAGTCTTGGGTGAAAAATATGGAGTAGCAGCGGATGTATGGAGTGTCACTAGCTATAAAGAACTATATAGAGACGGCCTTGAAAAAGAACGCTGGAACATGCTTCATCCTTCTGAAATTAAAAGAGTTCCGTATATAACTGAGTGCGTAAAAGACGCTCCGGGGGTATTTGTTGCAGCTTCAGATTACGTAATGGCTCTTCCCGATTCTATATCTCAGTGGCTTCCACGCCCCCTTGTTTCATTAGGAACTGACGGATTTGGAAGAAGCGCTGGCCGTAAAGCTCTTAGAGACTTCTTTGAAGTAGACTGGAGATACATAACTCTTGCCGTACTTGCATCACTCACCTGGCAGAAAGAGCTCGACCCTGCAATAGTAGAAAAGGCGATACTGGATATGGATATCAACCCAAGCAAAGTTAATCCGTTGATTTCATAATTTTAATAGCGCTGAATTTATTTTAGTTACTTAAGATACTAGCTATAATTAGCAATAGATAAACTCAAGAGGTAAGACCAAATGACTATCGAATATAAGCTGCCCGATCTTGGAGAAGACATTGAAACAGGTGATGTAATAGGTGTGTTCGTATCAGCTGGTGATACAGTTGTTGAAGACCAGGCACTTCTGGAAATCGAGACTGATAAAGCTGCAATTGAAATTCCGGCACCGGCTGGAGGAACAATCAAAGAGGTGCATGTAAACGAAGGCGATACTATCAAAGTTGGCCAACTGCTGGTGACCATAGATGATAGCAAAGACAATGGCAATGTTAAGAAATCTCAAGCCCAAGAAGCAACTAAAATCAAAACACAAGATGAAGTAATAGAAGAAATTGCTGAAAAAGAAGTAGAAGAAGAAATGAATGCTGATCCAGAACCTAATAAAGAATTGGAAACTAAAAAAGAACAAAAAATATCAGAAGACGAAGATAAAACTATTGAAAAAGATGGAGAATTAACTTCAGATGTTATTAAGAAAACTCCAGCAGCTTCACCCACGATAAGAAGAATAGCTCGAGAAGTTGGTGTAGACATAAATCTTGTAGAAGGAACAGGTCCTGGGGGAAGAATATCAGAAGAGGACATTAGAAATTTTAGTCCTGGTAAAAAACCTAAAACTAAGACCAAAAAGCAACCTCCTGCCCCCCCTATAATTAAACCCCAAGAGCCCGGCGGCAAAGATAGCTCTGATAAATGGGGCAGCATAAACCGTGCTCCAATGTCCAAGGTCAGGAAACTTACTGCAGAGCGCTTAACCGAGGCATGGAAGGCTCCACATGTAACACAATACGACAAAGCCGATATAACGGATCTTGAGAAACTCAGAAAAGAATTTGGAAAGACAGTGGCAGAAGCTGGCGGCAAATTAACCATGACCTCGATTATCCTAAAGGTCATAACATTAGCTCTCAAAGCCTTTCCACAATTTAACGCGAGCGTGGACATGAAAAATGGAGAAATTTTATACAAGAAATACTACAATATCGGAATAGCCGTGGACACCGATAGAGGTCTTCTTGTACCTGTTATAAAAGATGCAAACAAAAAGAATATTACAAAATTATCTGTAGAGCTAAGCGAGCTCTCAGAAAAGGCCAGGAACAAAAAAATCTCGGTCGATGAGCTGCAAGGCGGAACTTTTACAATAACTAATCTAGGCGGGATTGGGGGCACCTATTTCTCACCCGTCATAAATGCTCCTGAGGTATCCATTCTGGGTATTTCACGCTCCGCAGTAGAGCCCGTATATATTGATGGAGGTTTCCTGCCAAGACTTATGCTCCCTCTTTCTCTTTCCTACGATCACAGACTAATAGATGGAGCTGATGCCATAAGGTTTTTACGCTGGATTATAGAAACGCTCGAGGAACCTTTAAAACTACCGCTAGAAGGTTAAGTCAATTAATTATTAAGAGAACAAAATGAGCGACTTAAAAACCAAAACACAATTAGCAATTATTGGAGCAGGACCAGGTGGTTACCCAGCCGCATTCTTAGCAGCAGACCTAGGGCTTGAGGTCACAATGATAGACCCTGAAGATAATCCTGGTGGAGTATGTCTCTACAGAGGATGTATTCCTTCAAAAGCCTTACTCCACAGTGCAAAAGTAATTTCGGAAGCTGAACATTCAAAGAATTTAGGAATAACTTTTAGCAAGCCAAAAATAGACCTGGACAAATTGCGTGACTGGAAAAATAACGTAGTAGAAAAACTGGTAGGCGGTCTTGGAATATTATCTAGACAGAGAAAAGTAACCTATATTCAGGGTAGGGCTACCTTTCTAGACTCTGAAACCTTAGAAATAAAAAAGACTGACGGTGAGATAATTCAGCTTAATTTTGAACACGCAGTAATCGCTACAGGTTCACGGCCGGCTCAGATCCCCAGTTTTCCCAATGATTCTCCACACCTGCTAAATTCAACCTCTGCACTTGATTTACCCGAGATTCCAAAAACGATGTTAGTCGTTGGCGGGGGATATATTGGGCTTGAACTAGGAACAGTATATGCCGCTTTAGGCACAAAAGTATCAGTTGTAGAAATGACCTCAGGTCTTATGCCGGGAGTTGATAGAGACTTGGTAAGAGTTCTTCAAAAAAGTTCCGAGAAAAATTATGAATCGATTATGTTGGACACTAAAGTTGTAGATATGGAAGAAACTACAAAGGGGATCAAGGTTAGCTTCGAAGGTGAAGGGTTAGAAGAAAAAGAGTTGAATTTTGATAAGGTCTTAGTATCTGTTGGAAGAAAACCCAATTCAGAAAACCTCGGACTGGAAAACACAGAAGTAGAGATAGATTCTAAAGGTTTTATAACAATTGATGCACAGAGAAGAACAGCTGACCGCAATATTTTTGCAATCGGTGACGTTGCAGGCGAGCCAATGCTGGCTCACAAAGCCACACATGAGGGAAGAACTGTTGCTGAAGTGATAGCGGGAAGAGATGTTGCATTTGAACCCAATGCTATTCCCGCTGTAGTATTCACTGATCCTGAAATCGCCTGGTGCGGGCTAACTGAAACAGAAGCGAAAGACAAGAAGATAAATATCAAAGTGGCTAGGTTCCCATGGGGAGCATCTGGACGCGCTACAACTCTTGACAGAAATGATGGTGTTACAAAACTCATAATCGATCCTGAAACTGATAGAGTATTAGGTATGGGAATAGTAGGCCCCGGGGCTGGCGAGCTAATTGCAGAAGGGGTTTTAGCAATAGAGATGGGAGCCCTAGCATCCGACCTTGAGCTTACCATACATGCCCATCCAACCTTATCTGAAACAGTTATGGAATCGGCTGAAGTTTATTATGGACTCAGCACTCATATGTACAAACCCAAAAGAAAGTAAAGCAGAAATTCCATATTTCCCGAATTTAATTTGAAATTATTTCCGCCTTCATACATCTAATCTAATAGACACCAAGTAAGGGAGGTGATAAACATGAAGAGCTTCATGATAGCTTTGATGTTAGCTTTAGTATTCACCTTTGCGGCAGAATCTTTAACAGAAGCAAAAGGCCCTCACGTTGCGTCTAGTTATGCAGATTCTTATGTATCACAGTCACTAACTAGCCAAAACGTCAAAGGCGGATTTGTCCCATCTGACTGGGCAGAATCCTACGGTCCTCAAGCACTTGAGAATGAGAGCCAAAGCTGCGGTGGGTACGTTGCAACAAGCTGGGCTGACGCATATGTGGTCCAGAGTCTACACCAGAGTGATGATTCTTTCTCCACTTTTTCTTGTTCTTAGATAATCATACAGAACTCAAACAGGCCCGGGGGCTATGCGCCTCCGGGCTTTAATAATAGCAATAGACTAGGTTTTAATTGCGCTCGCTCATGATTTATTTATATTATTACTCCTATGAACAAGACGTCTCAAGAAACCTCACATGAAGAGCAAATAGCAAGTCTGAGAATTCTGCCTGAAGAAAGATACTTAAGCGCTATTGTGGACGTCGTAAGCGATCTAGCCAATGCAAATGGAATTAGCAAAAAAGACACAAAGAATCTTGATAAAGTTTTAGTTGAGATTTTCAACAATATCGTGAAGTACGGATTTTTAAATGACACCTGTAAAC
>JGI24023J19991_10003732_pt1 | contig 10611 bp, 6 predicted proteins | sample Cruoilmetagenom1_FD_19991 | JGI IMG/M metagenome (IMG submission 19991)
AAATCCACCAGAACGGCACCATCCGCTTTCAGAACATCAGAATCGAACGTGTCGTCGCTGACGGGTTTTGTGGTCATGCCATATCCCTTCGGCCAATTCGGGTCGGCCCGGCTAGGCCTATGATCTCTCACTTCCGTGTAATGTAGGGAGCCGACTCCGCCAGCGTCAAGATGCGTAACTATCGAGTAGTTCGTCATTAAGTTGCATTAGGCGCGGTCCATCGGTCCAGAGCAGGGCGCAGTCGATGCGGCGCTCCGGATAGATGTGGGCGAGAACCGCCCGGTAGGTGGCCATTTGCCTCAAATAGATCGCCGGCACCTCCGACTCAACGGTCGGGGCCGGGCGGTTGGTCTTGTAGTCGAGGATCAGAACCGCATCGTCGGTGACCACCAGGCGGTCCACCTGCCCGGCGATTACGACCGCCCCCGGTCCGCCCCCTACCAGGCCGCCCCCCACCAGGCCCGCAATGGGCACCTCGGCGCGGCTGCCGGGTCCGAACAGCGGGGCGAACTCGGGATGCGCCAGCACCGCGAGGCTGGCGGCGGCGATTTCCGCCTGCTCTTCCGCCGACAAGGCGTAGAGCGGGCTGGCCAACAGGCGCGCCGCGGCTGCCGCGCGCGCTGCCGGCGGCACATCGGGCAGGCTTTGCAGCAGCCGATGGATCAGCCGCCCGCGCCGGAACCNGCTTCCTTCGTCATCGCCCAGCGGGGACATAACGGCCGGCTCCATTGTGCTTGGCCGCGACGGGGCCAGGGGACGCGGCGGCGCCGGCTCCGGCGGCGGCGCGGTGCGCGCCCAGGCGGGCAATGGTTCGGGGGCGGCTGCGCGCGCCGGCAAATCCTCGCGCTCGCTTTCCTGCGCCGCAGTTTGCGGACAGGTCAGGCGCCGGCCCTCGCCGGCCCAACCGCCGTCGATCTCGGCGCTGAAATCGAACGTCACCGCCTCGCCGATGTCGGCCAACGCTGCGGAGATCAGGCTGTACCAGCAGTCATCCTTGACCTTGTCGCCGGTCTGCCAGCCGCATACGTAGAGCCGATCCTCGGCGCGCGTGAGGGCGACATAGAGCAGACGGCGGTATTCCTGTTCCTGCGCCTGCTGCCGGACGGCGCGGGCCGCTCGGGTTTCGGGGCCGTCCGTATCCTTGCGCGGCGACCAGATGAGCAAATCATCGTCTAGGTCGTTTTCCTGGGCGAGCCACAGCAAGCCGCCGCGCGCCAGCGGGGTTTGCATGGTATCGGGCAGAATGACCACCGGGGCCTGCAGGCCTTTGGCCCCGTGGACGGTCATCACCCGCACCGAATCCCGGCCGTGCTCCATGTCCCGTTTGACCTCCTGCGCCCCGACCTCGAGCCAGTGGAGGAAGCCTTCCAGGGAGGGCACGTGCTCGCGCTCGTAGTCGAGGGTAAGAGAGAGCAACTCCTCGATCGGATCGTTCGCCTCCGGCCCCAGACGGGCGAGCAATAGCTCGCGACCACTCTCACTGCCCCAATCGCGAGCCAATACCTCGGCGAAAAGCTCGTGCGGTGGTACGAAGTCGGCACGGGCCAGCAACTCGGATAGATGTTTGTATGCCGCGGTGATGGCCGGATCGTCGCCGTTGGCGCGGGCGCGTAAGGCTTCCCACAAGGTGCCGCGCCGGCCGTATGCAAGGGTGAAAAGCTGCTCTTCGCTCAAGCCGACGAGCGGCCCTTTCAGCACGGTCGCCAGGGTCAGATCATCGTCCGGCAATAGCAGGACGCGGCCCAGGGCGATTAAGTCCATGACCGCCAGTTGCTCGCGCAGCACCATGCGGTCGACACCGGCGACGGCTACGTCCAGGCGTTTGAGCTCGCGCACCAACTCTTCGACGAAGGCATTGCGCCGGCGCACGAGTACCAGAACATCACCCGGACGCAGACGCCGGTCCTTGGAGAGCAGGCGAGCATCATCGCCGGCCTCGGCCATCGGCGCCGTGGTCCAGCGCCAGATGCGCCGGGCGATCAGGCGGGCCAGGCGGCTGCGCGCGGGGGCGGCGCCGCGCCGATCCAGGGGCGGCCGCCAGGGCGCATCCTCCTCGCCGGCGGCGGGCTCGGCCGGGGGCCACAGCTCGACCGTGCCGCCCTGGCCGAAGCGCACGGCCTCGTGGTGCAAGGCCGCCTCGTCGTCGAAGAGCACGCCGTCGCGGGCGCCTGCGTGCGCGAAGACCGCATCAACCGCCTGCAGGACGGCGGCGCAGGAGCGGAAGGAGTGAGCCAAGTCAACGTTGGTCCACGCTTGTTCGGCGTCGCGCGCCCGCTCGGCGAAGAAGGTGCGCATGCGGCCGAAGGCGGTGGGATCGGCGCGTTGAAAGCTGTAGATCGATTGCTTGGCATCGCCCACGGCAAAGACGGTGCGCGGCACCTCTCGCGCGCCCTCTCCGGTGAAGAATTCGGCGGCCAAGGCGGTGATCACCTCCCACTGATCCGGGTTGGTATCCTGTGCCTCGTCGATAAGGATGTGGTCGAGACCGCCATCGAGTTTGAAAAGCACCCACGCGGCCGACCCTTGCCGTGCCAGCAAGTCGCGGGCGCCGAGGACAAGATCGTCGTAGTCGAGGAGGGCGCGGGCGCGCTTGTGGCGCGCATAAGCTTCGAGAATTGCCGCACCCAGGCGCATAAGCGCCGCCGTCGCTCCGGCGACCTCTAAGGCGCGCAAGTCGTCGCGCACGGCGGCGAGGCGCTCGGCTTCCGCCGCGAGGGTGTCGTCGATGCCGGGGGCGGCGGCGAGCGCGTCTTTATAGACCAGGGTCTTGAACCGTTCGCCCTTGCCCTTGTCGGTGAAGAAGGCGGCGAGGTAGCGGGCGAAGCGCGCCGGCCGCGTCGCGGGATCGTCCAGCCACGCGGCCATGTGCGCCGCGTGTTCGCGATCCTTTATCCCGCCGTCGGCCATGGCCCGGCAAGCGCGCTGCAGACCGGCGCCGTCAAAAGCATCGTCGGCGCAAGCGCGGTGCAAAACCGCCTCTGCCGTCGCGCCGGGGTCTAGGCCAAGGGCGCGGAAGACCGCCGCCACCAGGCCCTCGCTGCCGCCATAGCGGTCGATGAGACGGGTCAGGCGCGCCCGCTCGCCGATCAACGTGGAGATCAGCTCGGCAAAGCCTTCTTCTTGCGCGTGGACGGAAACCTCGGCGATGGCGCCGGCCAGGGCCGCACCTTGCGCGCCGCCGTCCGCAGCGTATGCCGCGGCTATCACCTCCTCGCGCGCGCGTTGCTGCAACTCGGCCGCCGAGCGCTCGTCGAGCACTTGAAAATGCGGGGCGATATCGGCTTCGAGAGGAAAACGGCCGAGCAAGGATTGGCAAAAGGCGTGGATGGTCTGGATTTTCATGCCGCCGGGGGCATCGAGCACGCGGGCAAAAAGCTGCCGCGCCCGCCCGGCCATCTCAGGTTCCGGCGGGGCGCCGAACAGATCGCCCAACTCCTCGGTCAGATCGGTATCTTTCATGATCGCCCAGCGGGCCAAGCGTTGCGAGAGGCGGTTGGCCATCTCGGCGGCGGCCGCCTTGGTGAAGGTCAGGCATAGGATGCGCGCCGGCGGCGTGCCGTGCAGCAGTAGGCTGAGCACCCGGTCGGTGAGCACCTTGGTCTTGCCGGTACCGGCGGAGGCGGCGACCCACACCGATGCATCCGGCACGGCGGCCGGGCGCTGTGCCGTGGCGGCGTGACCATGGGCGCGCTTGGCCGTCGCGCTCATGAGTCGTCCTCCGCGGTGGTGGCACCGGCCGCCCATTCCTTGACCCGCGCCAGATGTGCGTAATCGTTGAAGCGGGCTGCCCACGCCGGCCGGGGTATGGCGTGGTAGGGCGTGGCCGGGTCATCAAAGATCGCGATCAAGCGCGCCAGGCCATCCAGCGCCTCGGCCGCGCGGGTCGCCGAATCACCCTTGAGCGGTTTGATGTCGCCGGGCGGATCGCCGCCCGATAGCCGCCAATATTCGAGAGACGCCAGCGGCCCCGGCGGGATGTCGGGAAAGCCGCCGGCTTCGACAATCGCCGCCTCTAGCGGCAGTTGCGGGGCAAAGCCTAAATCGATGGCCTTCCCCGTGGGCAGGGCGCCGGTCTTGTAGTCGACGACACTGATCGACCCGTCGGTGCGAACATCGATGCGGTCGGCCTTGGCGGTGAGCTCGAAATCGCCGCCGGGGGCGTCCAGATGCAAGGCGCCGTGCGCCTCGGCCACGGTGCGGGCCAGGCCGCTGCGCCGCTCGGCCTCGGCAGCGGTGAACCAGCTTGCGATGCGGCAGAAGCGCGGCCACCAGAAGGCGCGCACACCGGGGCGCGCGCCGTGCTCGGCGAAGACCGCCTCACCGATCGCCAGCAGCGCCGCCTCTGGGTCGTCGGGCAGGTGCGCGGGATGATTTTTGATAAACCGCTCCAGGGCGTTGTGCACAAGGGTGCCGAGATCGGCGGCGCCAGGGTCCGCATCGATCGGATCGAGGGCGCGCAGGCGCAGCACTTGGCGGGCATAAAGCGCGTAGGGGTCACGCATCCAGGTTTCCACGGCAGTGACCGATAGGCGCCGGGGGCGCGCCGAGACCGGCGGCCGTGGTGCCGGCGGACTAGCCGGCATCGGCCGTGCCGGCCGGTCGAGCGTCTCGGCCCAGGCAAGCCAGCGCGGTGCTGGTGCGCGCAAACTCTCGTTCAGTTCGAAGACTTGCAGGCATGTCTCCAGGCGCAAGAGCCAGCGAGACGGTACCGTCGGTGTGCCCTCCACCCGCGTGGCGCGCGTGAGGGTGACCTGCGGCGCACAGAAGGCCTGTGCGAAATCGTGCGCGGCGAGGCCGACCCGTCGCTCCGGCGCCGGCAAGCCGAAATCGGTGCGCATGGGCCGGCTCAACCACGGCCCCGAGTCCACGTCGGCCGGCCAAGTGCCTTCGTTGAGACCGCCGAGGACCAGCACGTCCACGTGCTGCAGCCGCGCCTCCAACGGCCCCCAGATACTCAGGCGCGGATGGCTGCCATATACGGGTCGTACCGCTTGGCCGGTCAGCAGCGAGGAGAGCAAGGCGGGGTAGCGCTCGCCGCGCAAGGGCGGCGCCCCAGCGGCGGCGGCACGCAAGTCGCTGATNAANTCGGCGGCGGCGGCCCCGGCTTCGCCGGCCCATAGGCGGTCGGGGCCGGTTTCCTCCGCCGTGGCAGCCAGGCTTTCGATGAAGGCGATGTGGGCGTCGACGATGACATCCAAGGTGCGACCGCGCCGCAGGGCCTTGGCAAAGGGTTCCGCCATGTCTTCCAGATGGCGCAGCCAGCGCCCAATCGGGTCGTCGCGGCCCAGCCGGCCCAGCGCCCGGCGCAGGCCGGCGAAACCGGGACCGGGCCGGGCACCGCGCAGGGCGCGCATCTCCAGCGCCCGCACGCGGGCGCGGAACTCAGCCGTGGATGTGCCACCGGCGGCCAAGGGATGCTTGAGGGCGGCCAGCAAGGGCAACGGCGCCAGGCCGCCGGCAACCGCCTCGGCGGTCAAGCGCAGGAAGGCGCCTGGCGGCGTCTCGGCCAGGGGCACCCCGGCGGAGTCATCGACCGCCAGGTCCCAGCGGCGCAAGGTGGAGGCGACCCGCCGCGCCAGCCCCCGGTCGGGGGTGACCAGCGCCGCCCGGCGCTCCGGGACCTGCAAGGCCTCGCGCAGCAGCAGGGCGATGACCGTCGCCTCCTCGCCGGGGCCAGGACAATCGATGCGCTGGACGCCTGCCAGCGCTGCAGCGAGGGCGCCGCGATCTTCGGTTTCCGCCAGGGCGCGCCAATCGCCGGTCGCCGCCGCCGGGCGTAGGGCCAGATTGACGATGCGCGCCCGTGCCGGCGGCGTCTCGGGCAGGCCGTCGGTTGGCCACGTCACTACGTCGCCGGGGGTCATGTCCAGGCGGGTCAGCAAGCGGGCCAGCGCGTGCTGCGGATGCACCGGGTCTTCGGCGACCGCCGTCCACGTGGCCGCATCCATGGATTGATCGAGGCCGGGCAGGATCACCATCCCGCCCGGCAACTTGGCGACAACCGACAACAAGGCGGCGGTGGCCGGAATGCTGCCGGTGGACCCGGCGGCGATCACCGGATCGCGTGGCGGCTGCCGCGCCCAGGCGGTGGCTTGCGCTTCGAGTAGGCGGCGGCGCCGGTCCGCCGGGCCGATGCAGCCCTCGGCGGCTTGGATAGCTGGCCATTGCTCGGTCAAGACGGAGAGGAAGCGCAAGGTGATCTGCCAATGGGCGGCGTAGTCCGCCGGCACCAAATCCTCGAGACCGGTAAGGTCGAGGCCTTCGGTTTCCACCTGATCGAGCAGGCGGGTAAGCTCGCCGGCCAGGCGCACGGCCTGGTCCTCGCTGGGCGGCTGGCCGCGCACCCGGCCCCAATGCTGGATCAAGCGGCCGAGCAGAAGTTGCCGGCGCAAGGGCGGCATGGCGGGGGGCAACTCGCCGGCACCGAAATCGGCGCCCATCTCGTCGCCGGCTAGGATCAACTCCTCGGCGTCCAGATCGCCAAGCGGCACGAGGCGCGGCAACAGAAGCGCCCGCCCGTCGGCGGCGCGCAGGAAAGCTTCCTGCACCGCGCGGCAAGCGCGCCGGGTGGGCAGCAGCACGGTGCCGCGTGCCAGGGCCAGCGGGTCGCCGCCGGCGCGCTGCAGCAACTCGCGCGCCAGCGCGTCGACGAAGGAGACACCCGGCGGGATGGTGTAGATGTTCGCCTGGGGATCGCTCATCTCTGGGGCGAGGTGAAAGCCATGTGACGCATCGCCTCTTCCACCTCCGCCAAGCCCTGCGGGGTACCGATGTGGAACCACTCGCCGTCGTGGCGCACGCCGTACAAGCGCTCGGCCTCCGCCGCCTTGTCGTAGAGAGTATTGAGCGAGAAGGCGCCGTCGGGCGCGCCTTCGAACAAACGAGGGTGCAGAATTTGTATGCCGGCGAAGACGAAGGGTGCCACCTGGCGTTCGCCGCGCCGTTGGGCGCGCCCCAAGGGATCGAGCATGAAGTCGCCGCGCCCGTCGTAGCCGTAGGCGGTTGCGGTCGGGTGCAGCAACAGTAAGGCATCCATGGCCTGCTCGTCCCAGCCGGCGGCCAGGCGGTCAAGCGCCGGGATCATGCCATCCAGCCAGCAAACATCGCCGTTGATGGCAAAAAAAGGATCGGGCCCAAGCAACGGCAGTGCCTTGCGCACGCCCCCGCCGGTCTCCAGGCGTTCATTCTCTTCGTGCGAGAAAACGATGCGCGGTCGGGCGCGCCCGCGCAGATGCTCTTCGATCATAGCGCCCAGGTGGTGCAGGTTGACCACCACCTCGGTCACGCCGGCGGCCTCGAGCCGGTCGAGGATCGAATCGATCAGGGCTTGGCCGCGCACCGGGATCAGCGGCTTGGGCAGGGTATCCGTGATCGGCCGCATGCGCTCGCCCAGGCCGGCGGATAAAATTATCGCGTGTTCTGGGGCACGCTTGCAGGTCTTGCCGGTCATGCGCCGCCCTTCGGGGCCGGAGCGACGCGTTCCGCCGCCGGCACGTGGCGGTCGAACCAGGCCCGGACCGGCGCCAGCGCGGGTTTCTCCAGATCCGCCTGCAGCAAACGCCAGACGCGCGGGATATGGCGCAAATAGAGCGGCTTGCCGTCGCGCCGGTCCAGCCGGGTGAAGATGCCGATGATCTTGGCGGCCCGCTGCGCCCCGAGCACGGCGTAGGAGTCGAGGAACGCCGCCCGGTCCAGGTCCGGAAACGCCGTCAGATAGCGCTCCAGCATGGCCGCCGCCAGATCGGGGGCGATGTCTCGGCGCGCGTCTTCCAGGAGCGAAACCAGGTCATAGGAGCGGGGGCCGATGACCGCGTCCTGAAAATCGAGCAAGCCGCAAGCGGCGATGCTCGTACGATCGCCCAGGAGCATCAGATTGTCCACGTGATAGTCGCGCAGTACCAGGCAGTTGGGCACGGCGTTTGCGCGCGGCAGCACCGCCCGCCAAGCCTCGATGTAGCTGTCGCGCGCATCGGCCGCGGTCTCCTTGCCGTGCACGGCCGGCAGCGCCCAGTCGGGCAGCAGCAGCGCCTCGTCCAGGAGACGCGAGTCGTCGTAAGGCGGCAGGGTCGCCGACGAATCGGGCCGCCAGGCGCGGTGCAAGGCGATCAGCACGTCGACGGCCAGGGGATAGAGGTGCCTCTCGTCGACGCCCTCGGCCAGCGCCCGGGTAAAGGTTTTATCACCAAGATCCTCGAGCAGCATCAAACCGGCGGTTTCGTCCACGGCCAACGGGCGCGGGGCGCTTAGGCCCAGACCGAGAAGCTGCCGGGCGACCCGGTTGAAGGCGGCGACATTTTCGTGCGGCGGCGGCGCGTCCATCAGGACGGCCGTCTCGCCGTCGCGGGAGAGGCGCTCGTAGCGGCGGAACGAGGCATCGGCGGCGAGCAGGCGGCGTTGTGCCGTGCCCCACCCGGCGGCGGCCAAGAAGGCCTCGATCATCTGCGCCCGCTCAGTCATTGCTATCCAACCCGGCCAGGCGCGCCGTCCAACTGCCGACGCCGACCAGGACCGCCTGCCGGGTGTTCGCTGTTTCGCCATAGGCCAGGTGCACCTCAAGACGGTCGGCGGGTAGGAGCGAGCCCAAACGTTCCGGCCATTCGATCAAGCTGATAGCCTCGCTCAGCGCCTCTTCGAAGCCCAATTCATAGACTTCTTCCGGGCGGGCGATGCGGTAAAGATCGAAATGCCAGACCGGCGCCGGTTCGCGGTCGTAGCATTGCAGGAGCGTGAACGTGGGGCTCGGTACTTCTTCGGCATCCCCGCCAGATTGCTCACCGGGCGCCAGAGCACCGATGAAGGCGCGGGCAAAGACGGTCTTGCCCGTGCCCAGATCGCCGTAGAGGGCGATCACATCGCCGGCCTGGCTGCACGCCGCGACGCGCCGCGCCAGGGCGGCCGTAGCGGCCTCGTCGGGCAGCGTTAGATCTAGCGTTGGGGAGCGCGGATGCGGCGCGGCCATGATCGCTGGTTTTAGCCCTGCCGCCGGCTGTCGGCAACCGGGGAAGCGCGGTGCCTTGCCATGGGCGCCGACGGTCGCCATTTTACTCATCCGAACCGGGCAGCCGAGGAATCCCGCATGAGCGCGCAAGAAACGGATATCGCCATCATCGGTGCCGGGCCGGTTGGTCTGTTCGCCGTCTTCGAGTGCGGCATGCTGAAAATGCGCTGTCAGGTCATCGATTCCCTGGATGCCATCGGCGGCCAGTGTACGGCGCTCTATCCTGAAAAACCGATCTACGATATCCCCGGTTTCCCTCGGGTTGGCGCGGCCGAGCTAATCGCACAGCTGGCCGAACAGGCGGCGCCGTTCGATCCGGTCTACACCCTGGGCCAACAGGTTCAGGCGCTGAGCGAGCGCGACGGCCGCTGGCGGGTAGCGACCTCTAGCGGTGCCGAGATCGATGCCCGCGCGGTGATCATTGCCGGCGGCAGCGGCGCCTTCGGCCCGAACCGGCCGCCGCTGCCGGGGATCGCCGACTACGAAGGCAAAAGCGTCTTCTATGCCATCCACCGGCGCGAAGCATTCCGCGGCCAGCGGGTGGTCATCGCCGGCGGCGGGGATTCGGCCATTGATTGGGCGGTCTCCCTCGCCGAGGTGGCGGAAAAGGTCTACGTCGTACACCGGCGGGCGAAATTCCGCGGCGCGCCCGAATCGGTTGCGCGTCTGCATGCCCTGGCGGACGCGGACGATGGGGTCGAGTTGGTTATTCCCTATCAACTCCACGGCCTGGAGGGCGGCGACGGGCAGCTTTCGGCGGTGACGGTGCAGTCCCTCGACGGCGGGACGCGGCGGCTGGAGGCGGATGTGCTGTTGCCGTTCTTCGGTTTGTCCATGGACCTGGGGCCCATTGCCAAGTGGGGCTTGGCGCTCGACCATCACCACATCCGGATCGATCCGGCAACCTGCCAGACCAGCACACCGGGAGTTTTTGCCATCGGCGACATCGCCACATATCCGGGCAAGCTGAAGCTGATCCTCTGCGGATTTTCCGAAGCGGCGCTGGCGGCGCATGCCGCCTACAAGCTGGTGCACCCGGACGAGGCGTTGCACTGGGAGTATTCGACCACCAAGGGCGTCCCGGGGCGGCCGTAGCCGAACAAGCATTAGAGCATTGTCATACCGGAAGCCGAGTCGCCCCAAATCCATGTCTCCGCGAAAGCGGGGATTTGATTTGGTCGGCGACTCGAGCTATCCGGTATCCATGTTGGCGCCGCCGGTGCAGTGGACGGATAGATCCCGGATCGCAAGGCTCGCGTGCCGAAAACCTGCGGTTCTCGGGCTCGCCTAACGTCCGGGATGACGGGGCGGGGTAACTATCCCTACGCCCGTTTCGGCTCCTCGTCGGCTTTCGGCTGGGCTTCGGGCCGGTCGATGGGGATGTGGCAGGTGACGCGGGTGCCTTTGTCCGGTTGCGAGTCCAGCTCGACCCATCCGCCGTGCAGCTCGATCAGGCTCTTGACCAAAGAGAGGCCGAGGCCGGCGCCGCTTTGCCCGCTCTGATTATTCGCCCGCTCGAACTTGCCGAAAATGCGGGCGACATCCTCGGCGCGCATGCCGGCGCCGGTATCGGAGACCATGAGCAGCACCTCGGACTCTTCGCGCTTGGCCGA
>JGI24023J19991_10003735_pt1 | contig 10605 bp, 10 predicted proteins | sample Cruoilmetagenom1_FD_19991 | JGI IMG/M metagenome (IMG submission 19991)
GACAATCCCGAGAAAGACCGGCCCTGCAAAATCTTGGAGCAGAAACTCCAACCCCTCACCGTTCACTGTTTTCTCCTTGGTCGGTAGAGACGCTGGTGCTGCTGTGCCTCTTGGGACCGGCGGTGTGCCTTTCGGGGCTGGTGACGGTGTGTCTTTTGGGACTGGTGGCGGTGTGTCTTTTGGCGCTGGTGCTGCTGTGCCTCTTGGGGCCGGTGGTGTCGCCGGTGGCGGTGTGGCTCTTGGGACCGGCGGTGTGCCTTTTGGGACCGGTGGTGTGTGGGCCGGGGCTGGTGGTGTCGGGGCTGGTGACGGTGTGTCTTTTGGGGCTGGTGGTGTCCGGGCCGGTGGCGGTGTGGCTACCGGGACCGGACTGTGCGGAATAACTGACTGTGCTCTTTGTTCTTTGCATTGTTATCGCGTCTTTGTGCTGTTGTAGCGGGTTTCTTGGTCGAGCACGGGGCCAACTTTTTCGATGAGCCAGCGCTCGTTGTGGTGCACGATCGTGAGCGCGTAGGACTGCGCAATGTGGAACTCGCCTTTGTCGTCGCTCCACTGCACGCGCACAGTGACGTAGCGACGTCGCCCTGTGCCCTCGACGACAACGGAGGCGATGTCTTGCAGGCGGAGGAAACTGCCGAGTAAGGGAGGCGGCGTGTTCGGGGTGACAAAAGGCTCGACGGCCGCGGGATCGTTCCCTGCGAAAGCCGTAAAAAACACCTTGAGGCGAGGCGTGAGGTCGTGCGCGAGCTTGATGTCGGTATCAGTGTTTTCTGTGGGTTTGTAATAAAAAGCCTTGCTGGGTGTTGGTACGAAAACCGGGGAGGCAGTAATGACAAAGCTTCCGTTTTCTTGCCATACCGGCACTTGTACCCAGAGCCAACGGCCTGTTTCGGGAAGCACGGCCACGGTGACTGTCGCCTGTTGCGGACTGCTGCTTTCAACCTGCATGGCAGTCGCCGTTTTGAGAGGGAGCGACACGCTGCCTTGCCAGCCGGTCACTGCATCAACACTGTCGCTCATGTAGGCAGAGAGGATGCGGCGACGTTCGTCCGGCTTGTCGGTGCTGAGCGTGAAGTAGTCGTAGATGAATTGTTCCCCGAAAGCTGCCGCGGCAGCGGCGGGAAAGCCCTGCGCTGTGTAGTGGAACTCTTTCGTGCTCTGCGGAGCGAATATCCCGATCAGGCCGCGCGTGAGGATCATCACCACTGACCCCCAGAGCAGACAGCGTGCAAAGACACGTCGGGCGCGGGAGAAGTCGAGCGTGCTCGTGGTTAGGGACACTGTGCTCCTCTTTGCTGAGTTTTGCCGTTTTTTCTGGTCTCTGTTGCCCGGGTTGCAGTGCCGTCTTCTCTGGCGATGCGCCTGTGTCGCAGCAGTGCCGCGACCGTGGTGTTGCCCGAGAATGCGTGCGATGTGTACCGGGGAACGGATCCCCCCGAACACAGTGTCCGGCTGGGAGACCCGACCTGTGGGTGGGCCAGGGCAAGCATGAGGTAGGCATATTCCGCAGAAGTCACAGGAATTCTGGAATGGGTTCCAAAATTGGTTTTTCCGGTTTTTGCCTTTGAGCGGAGCAAACCGTGCTCCGAGTAAAATCCCTGTTCAGAGCAGTGAAAGAAAAGCTGTGGCAGGGAATCCGCGAAAATGGAACCGCTTGGAATGAGGGTGGAGTGGAGAAGCAAACCCCAGACTCACCCAGGGGCAAACCGCGCAGGAACCATCGACTTTTTTGGGGCGTCGGGGCTTGGCAGCGGCAGGTTTTCCGGAAGGTCCGAGGATTTTGGGGTGGGAGAGAACCTGACTCGACGGGGCGACTGCTTTGCGTGTTCTTCTGGGGCGTGTGAGGGTACGGAGCGCCGGGTTGTGCGCGGGTGTGGGGTTGTGGGGTCGTGGAGCGCCGGGTCGTGGGGTTGTGCGCGGGTGTGGGGTTGTGGGGTCGTGGAGCGCCGGGTCGTGGGGATGTTCGAGGGTGCGGGGTTGCTGAGTGCGGGGTCGCTGGGGATGTATCGGGCGGCCGGTTTTGTGGTCTTGGAGGGCGTTTTTTTGGGAGGAGGCAGAGTGCCTGGAGGGTTAAGCCTCTGTTCCCCAGATTTGCTTGATAAGGGGGTGGGCTTTCATTAAGCGGAAGTCCGGCAAAAGGTCAAGGTACTCAAGATATCGTGCGAGAAAGTTGGCGAATTCGCTGGGTACCAGGTTGACTTTTCTGAGGGCGGGTAAGGTGAGCGGTATTTTTTCGGGTATGTACTGTCCGGATCCTGGGACGGAAAACTCGGGGCCGCGTTGTATGCCGTCCCACCAGAGCAGAGAACAGAGAAAGAAGAGCTGATATTGGGGGAGACCGTTGCTCCACCATTCTTTTGAGATGAAGAGCAGCTTGTGGATTTCGATGTGTCCACCAACTTCTTCGAAGATTTCGCGGCGCAGTGCACTCTCGGGATCAGCGTCGCTTTCCTCCACGCCCCCGCCAGGGAAGACCCAATACTTCCTTCTGTTGTGTTTTATCCGTTTGAGGAGAAGCAGCCGGCTATCCGAGGTGATGAGGACACCACGTACACGAGTGCTGTTTTTTTGCCATTCGTTCATATCCAGAGTCATCTCTATAGTTTTTCGCTGTTTGTCAGGCTTTCTTGGGAATTTTGGAGTTTTTTGAGATTTGCATACCTGCAAACAGGGGGAAGGCGTGCGTTGTCTCTGTGGGGGTGTCTCCGTGGGGGATGGGCAGGGGAAGCATCGGCAGTTGTCTGCCGAGATGAGCGACAAGTCGACGAATATGCTGGGGCGGGTTTGCTTGTGACGTCTTCCTGTGTACAGAAGTCGTAGGAGTAGTTTTGCAGCGATAATCTTGTTTTGGAGTTCTGCTGGGCTGCTGGTGGCATGTGCAGTTTGTGTGTGGTCGTGGATGTTTTTTTAGGGGAGGGGCAGCCTCTGCTCGTGTGTTCTGCTTATTGGGGAAGTTGATGCACGGGGTGGGCCTGTTTGCGTACGGTTATTGTGCGGGAACGATTCGCGAGATGAAGATCAACCTCTATGCTGACGGTGACTTCAAGCGTGTTGTTGACGACTTTGGCTGTCACGCTGGCTTTTTGTCCGCGTTGTGCGAGTGCCTGGCAGGCAAACCATTCGGCAGTTTCGGCAGCGGTTTCGCGTCTGCTGCGGTGACAAGACCCTTGAGCAGGTGTTCTGTTAAATATTCCTCCGCCTGCGTTGTTTTCGCTGAGATCTGACGGAAAAAGCAGGGAGTCCCCATTGCCTGTCCCGCCGAAGTCCTGCGATCCGGTTAAGAGGTTGACCTCTTGTCTGGTACGAAAGTCGGAGAGGTTGATTTTTTGGGCGCCAGCGCGGGCTGCGTTGCCGGCAATGTCGCCCGCGTCGCGTCGCGCGGTAATGAGATGGTTCGCGTCCACGAGGCCCATTGCCACAGCAACTCCCGCGATTGCCATGATCGCCACAAAAAACGAGACGCTTCCGTCATCCCTGCGTTGTGCCCTCCTGCGTTGTTTGTTTTTGGACTGTGTGCTGGGTGTCTTCGGCGTCTTTTCTGAAGATTCCGCCGCCTGCAAGACCGAAGAAAACGGGAGAGAGAGACAGGAAAGGCGCATCAGGACCTTCTCAATCCGGATGTCGCAGTGGACATCAGTGTGGACATCAGTGTGGACATCAGTGTGGACATCGGTGTGGACATCAGTGTGGACATCAGTGTGGACATCAGTGTGGACATCAGTGTGGGCGTCGCAGNCGTGCGGGAGAAGAGGCCGTTGCCTTGGGGCAGGGGGGGCGCTGTGTGCAAGCGCGGCGCGTGAAGGAGAGAGGTGCTGCGCGGGATTTCCCCGGAGCGATAGTGGTCGATCGGTTCGGTTGACGCGGTGCTGAAGGTGCGTGAGGGAACCGGCACAATGTTGCTGAGATCTGATCCGTCAATCTCACATGTGATAAAAACGGTAACGTATCCGCCAGGGTAGAACTCGCTTGTATCGACCTCGACGCTTTCTTCCCAGCCGTTTTTGCAGCTTAAATCATGGTTTTCCAGGTTGGTTTGCACAATCTGGCGTGCTGCATTTTGCGCTCCTTGGGCTTCTTCTTTGAGTGAGGCGGCACGGGCCGCTTCGGAGACTGTGTTAAAGATGTGGCGCTCAGCCTGACCGACACGCGCGCTGTAGACGACAAGCATGATGCAGACCATGATGGCGGGGGCGAGAACTGCCGCTTCGAGGCCGGCGGATCCCCGCTCGCCATGGTGCGCAGTGTCGTGGCTCGGGCGCCGGTCAATCGGGTGGCGAATGGGGTTTGCGCAGCGGGCTTTTTGCCAGGGGAGTTGGGGCATCAGTCTGGGGCGCGCTCTCCCTGTGCCCGCGTTTGTCTGCGTCAGGGTTTGCGGCCGAGGCCGGTCCGGATCTTGGTTTCGGGCTTGTGCAGTGGGCAGTTGCATGAGTGTGTCCTCCTCCCTTTTCGGGTCCTACTCCCGGGTCCTACTCCCGGGTGTTGCGTCGAGCATTTGTGTGCGTTGGCTGATTTTTCGCAGGAGTTGTCGCTCCCTTGTGCCATCTGACGAAGAGCGCATCGGGATGTTTTTCGGCAGTCCTGCGTGTGAGGTTGTGGGGGGGTTTGGGGGGGCAGCGGGCCTGCTTTTTGTCGGGCCTGTGCTTGGTCGAGTGCAGGCAAAAAGGCAGGTGAAGCCGTAGGTATGTGAAGTGGGTGTGTATTTCGGGGAAACCGTGTGCCAGACCGGTATGTGCGTTGCCTGGTCCGTGTCCTGCCCGCAAGTTTTCTGGCGAAACGTTGTTTTGAGGCCGAAAACTTGCCTGTGGCCTCTCCCGAAAATTATCGTAGAAAAAGGCATACAGAAGTGGGGAGACCCGGGGTGAGGTCCTCCGCAGGCCCCTGGGCCCGAGTCTCCCCATGTTCGCGTTTTCTTTGTGCGACAGGCATCGCTGGGACGAAACGCAACACGTGTCTGCAGAAAGAGCGACGCTGCTGTCTTTTTCGGCTCTTTCCTGTGATTTTCCTGTGAATCTATCTGTGGAAGATGAGATTTTTGCAAAAAATCACCACTTTGGTGAGAAGTCGAGTTCGTCACGCTCTGGTGTAAAGAGGAACTGCTCGATCGGCCCATGCACTGTTTTTGCGACCTTCCAGTGAATACCTGGCAAGATGCTTGGTACCTCGCCTGCAATATGCACAGTCACCGTGTCGATTCCTCGTGTCACGGACACCTCGGGAGTGCCTTCAAGCGCATGTAGATCTGAGAGAAAAGACGAGGCGGCGTTGTTTCCGGCCTCGCTCGCGATGTCCGGGTTGTTGCTGTAGGCTTGCGCAGTCTCCAAGGCCTCTGCTGCCGCGCCATCGATTGCGGCATACGCAAAGAAGTAGATGCCNGCTTGCACAGTNATCAGGCAAAAAGCCAGGACAGCCGGCAGGACGAGAGCAATTTCTGCGGTCGTTGATCCCTTTTCGCGTTTCTCCTTCGCGCGGGTGCGTGCGCCATGTTGCTTCGCGTTGTTGGTGTCACGCTCCTGTCCGGCGCGGTGACGGGTCTGGTTCTGACGTCTCAGTTTCAATGGCTTTTGTTCCTGTGCACGTCGTATCTCGCGTGGCGGCAAAGGCGGGTAGGGCAAGCCGGGTCGCCCTACCCGTTCTGGACCCTGGGGCCTCTGCGGATCTTGTCGATCCTGGGGGCCTGTGACCTGCGGGGCGTGGTCTGTCGGTCAGGTGGGGAACGACTTGGGCGAAGGCTCGGTTGCAGACCTGAGGTTCGTCCTGTGCTTCCCCGTGTGAGAAATCCCTGTGCAGTCATTTGTAAAATTCCTCAGGGAACTCTCTCGAAAAGATGCAGAGAGAAGGCGACAGCAGGGCTGTAGTGGCGACACTGGGCACCTTTTCTCTGTTTTTTGGTCTTCTGCTGTGTGGTGAGGAGGTCGGGACTAGTCGCCGATTCGGTCGAGGATGCTTCCCTGACCCCCGATATCCTGGCCGGTTTCAGGGTCGTAGGGGGGAATCTTGTCGACTTGTTCTGTGGCTTTCGTGATAATGACGGTGGTCACGGTAATCGCGAGGGCAACCAACGCCGTGGCGATAATGGCCTGTTCCGCAGAAACAGATCCGTGGTCGTTTGTCTTGAACTTTTGCAGTCTTTCGAGCTGACGTGCTTTCCAAAGGTCGTAGCCGATTTGCAGTTCGAGTGTGAGGTCATTCGGTCCTGGGAACATGATGGTCATCTCCTCCGTGTGTTGTGTGTGACAGGATGCGACGCTGCCGGTGTGCGAACGAAGCTCCTTTTCCCCTATGGCCGCTTCGAGAGCCGTGTCGAGAGCCGTGTCGAGAGCGGATTACTGTTTTGCTGTTTGTGTCAGGGGTTGTGATGGCTGCTACTGGTTTTGTTGTGCTGGTTCGGTGGCATCCTGTCACGAACCAAGCTGTTGGACGTGTGACTCGGTGTGGTGGAGTGTTGTGCCCTAGCCTCCCGTGATCTTGGTAATGCTCGGCCATAAGACAAAACCGAGGAAACAGAACAGGGTGAAGCTGGTGGGAAGCACCATTCGTTCTGTGGCGGCACGGGCGTAGCTTTCGGTTTCGCGCAGCTGATGCATGCGCAACGACTCCGCGTGTTGGGCAAGCGATCGGCGTACGGCGGCGCCGTCTTGGCCTGCGAGGGTGACTGTTCCCGCAACGAGCTGCAGCTCTTCTATGCCGAGTTCGTCCCCGAGACGTTCAAGTGCGTTCCAGATGCTCTCTCCGGTGAGACGGCTGTGATCGAGTGTTTCCCCAATCAGGTCGAATGCCCAGCCCTCTCCGGCGTCAGCAGCGCTCCACATTGCCTCTTCGATGCCGCCGCCGCCTTCCAGGATGATGTGCACCAGGTCAAGATATGCGCTTAGTGCATGCAAAAATCCCTTGCGGCGTTCTTCGACTTCGCTCTGCAAGGAGAAGTCGGGAAACACAAAGCCGAACACCCCGAGACCGATTGCCAGCAGGCACACAAGACTGAGCGGGAGCGAGAATCCGTGCAGAGGAGAGGTCGCCGCCATCATGACGGGGATCATGAACATGGCGACCGCTGTTGTGAGCTTGCTCAGGGCAAATTGTTCGGGGGTCTTGCCCGCGAGGCGTAAAGCGCTTGTTTTTTTCTCGAGGTCGATCCCGAGCGAGGCCAGCCCTGTGCGTACCTGTTGGGCAAAGGTCACGCTGCGACGGGGCGCGCCAGGAGAACGCAAACGCTCTGCAACCGACTGCCCGGGCTGTTCGAGCGTCGTGATGGCACGCTGCAGCGGTGGTGCATGCCGGGCTGTGCTCTGATACATCAGCCAAAGGCCGAATCCGGCACCGGCGCTCAGCAGAAGAATTTCTCTCATCTTTTCTCCTTTGCCTGTGTGCCGCTGCCGGTGGGTTTTTCCTTGGAGAACAAGCCGAAAAACCGTCGCGAACCGGTCCGTGTCCTTGCTTGCGCCCGCAGATCAGGCATATTGGCGGGCTGTGTCGGGTTTTTTCTCTGTCGTGTCGCGCTTTGGCTTCTTCCCGACATGGGGGACGACCTCGGAATCGTGTCTCCCGGGTGTGACGTGTTCCGCGTGTCTCTTGTGTCTTCCGGATCTCCCAGGTCTGTGGATCCCCCCGGGATCGTGTTTGTGAACGATCCCGAGGACAATCCCGGGGACGATCCCGGACGTGAGGTCATGGACGATGCGGAGGACCCCGGCGAAGGTGCCGGGGATGGTGTGGGGAACGGTGCGGGGAACGGTGTCGAAAAAGGCTCGGAGAGCGAGGGCGCGGAGTCGTCTGCGGTGTTTGTGAGACGCGAGAGGAAACGCTCCGGGAAGGGAATCCTGCTCATCCGTTCCATGATCCAGACGGAAAAACCTAGGAAAATGCAGATCAGGAGCAAGACAAGCTGCCCCTCTACCGAATTGTACGGCTCAAGGTAGTCGGGATTCAGAAGGATCATGCTCAGGCTAAAAGCACCAAGACAACCGATCACGATGAGGACGGTCATGCGGGCCTGCACCCGCCCGACTTGCACGCTTGTGCGCATGGCAGCGTCGGCGCGGGCAGAGGCGGCAAGACGCGACATCACCTCTCCCACGGTGCCTCCTTCAAGAGAAGTCACGGTGAGGGCAGAGACGATAAAGTCGGCCGTGGGATGATGCACGTCGGCAGCGAAGGCGCGCAGCCCAGGGATGAGCCCTTGCAGGCGCATGTTTTCGCGCAGGCGCCCGACCGCGGGCCGGATCTGACTTGGTGCGACTTTGGCGCTCTGATTCACGGCTTGTTCGAGCCCGCCACCGGCTTCAAAGAGGTCGCGTAACATTTCTGTCCACGAGGCAATTGCCTCGATCAACAGGACTTCTGATTTTTGTGTGGCGCGTTCTGCCATCATTCTCGGAAGAAAAATCGAGAGTATGGCGATGGCAATTGCGCCCACAATCCAGCCGGTGAGCAGAAAACCAATGAGGGCAGCGACGCATGTGATCAGGGCTTTTTGCCAGATCTCCTGCAGAGAGAACCGCGACTTCCATGTGGGCAGGGCTGACCTGCCCGAGAGCCCCCACCACATGAGCGTGAGACCAATGCCGACCCCCGCGCAGCTTCCCAGAAAAAGCAGAGTTTTCATGACAGATCCCACCACCCATCGGGTTTGAGCAGGGTACGGTCAAATCCAGCCGCTTCAAGGTCGATCAAGTTCTTGTTACTGATTGGCGTGTGCGGCACGGCGCGCCCGTGTATCTCGTCCGGAACCCAGACATCATTGCCGCGTACAAGCGTGTCGCCGCCGGTGACCTCGAAGACGGAACGCACACAGCGCACCCCATCCACGATGCCAATCTGCACAATGAAGTCAATCGCGTTCGCGATCAGGCGTGGCAAAAATGACTCCGATGGCGAGTCGGGCGACATCAGCGCGTACAACGTGATGCGCTCGATCACGCCTTTTGCTGATTCGGCGTGGATAGTGCACATTGAGCCGTCGTTGCCCTGTGTCATGGCGAGGAGCATGGGCAAGATCTCCTTGCCGCGGACCTCCCCCACAATCACCCGGTCAGGCGACATGCGCAGCCCCATGCGTGTGAGGTCCGTCATGGGAATCTCGCCTTTGCCCTCCACGTTTGCATCAGCAGTCTCAAGCGACTCGAAGTTCGGATGAAACTCCTCAAAATGCTCAAGGCCAATTTCGAGGTTGTCCTCGATCGTGATAATGCGCTCATGCGGAGGGATCTCATTGATGAGCGCACGTAACATGGTGGTTTTTCCCATTGCCACCCCGCCGCTCACAATCAGGTTTTTGCATGACAACACACAGGCCCGCAAAAACACTTCAAGCGACCGGTCGATCATGCCGCGTGCTGCGAGGTCCTCCAGGAAACCAATATCCCACTGATGACGGCGGATCGTGAGATGGGGCGCCGAGGAAACCCGCATCACCGCGTGCAGACGGTCCCCCCCGGGAAGCTGCAAGTTCAATTCCGGCGACGCCTCATCAAAGCGTTTCTCGGTGCGCCCCATGCGCGTCGCCGCCATCCGGATCAGCGTGATCAGCTCGTCGTCACTTTCCGCGACAGGCGGCCCAACCGAACGCGACCCATCCTTGTGCCAGAGGTGCACAGGGTGCGTGCCCCGCACCATGATGTCGGTCAGGTCGTCACGATCGAGGTAAGGCTGCAGACGACCCATCCCCCACAGGCTGTTGTACACAGCATCGGAGAGCTCCTCTTCTTCTTCGACCGTGGGAGGCCGCTGCCCATCGCGCACAAAACGCACCGCGTATTTTTCGAGCGTGTCACTGATGAGCTGCAAACTGTAGGCTTTTTCGTTCTCGCGCGACATCGGCTCCTGGCTTGTCTCGGCCAGGTTGCTGCGCAGGGCAGTCAGAGAATTCGCAATCTCCCTCTTCATCTGCTGCACGAGAGGCCAATTAACCGTCATGCTGCTCCCCCCCGCCGGAACGACCAATTCCGGTCGCCCTCGTGGACGTGGTCGTCCCGGCGGATCCTCCCCCCGCAGCAGTGCCGCCGGTCTTGGCGGATGCCTTGCGCGCTGCCCTATCGGGTGCCTTCGTTCCGGTGTTCCCGGCGTTTTCGCTCCCGCTCCCACTCGCTGTTCCGGTGGCTGCCTTGGCGGCAGTGCCGGTCCCACTCGGTGTCTTGCCGGCTGGAGTGGCGGTACCGGCTTTGCTGTTGCTTCCCCTGGGTTTCCTGGTAGGTGTCTTGGTGGCAGTGCTCGTCCGACTCGGTGTCCTCGTGCCGGTCCCACTCGAGATGTTCTCGCGCTCAGTACTGCTGTTGCCGCTGCTTACAGAGGCCTTGGTCGCGTTTTCGTGTGCTTGATCTGTGCGGGGATCAGCGGGATCCTTGCGGCGGCGGAACAATCCCTTGCGAGCGGGCGGCTGCTCCGGTGCTGATACCGGTTCAGGTGTGTTGCCGGTGTTTTCAGGAAGATGCCGATCCGGGCCATGATCCGGGCCATGATCCGGGCCATGAAAAGGAAGATCCGCAGCAGTGTGGTCAGCTGTGTGTGGGGCCGCGGCCGGGGCAGTGTCGCTTTGCGGAGTGCGCACCGGGCCTTGCCCGGGATTCTGTACTGGGCCTTGCGCGGGGCCCGGTGTGGTCTCGTGTGCTG
>JGI24023J19991_10003736_pt1 | contig 10603 bp, 14 predicted proteins | sample Cruoilmetagenom1_FD_19991 | JGI IMG/M metagenome (IMG submission 19991)
TCTATAAATCTTATATTAACATTGTCATTAGTATTTTTAGTATTTGCGTGTTCTGGCTCTGAAGATGAATCTGCAAAAGAAGTGTCGGATAAGCAAGATTCTACAAGTACAAGTTTTAGAAAGTCCAGTTGGGGGATGACTCCTGAGGAAGTAAAAGCAACTGAGTCTGCTATACCAATTAGTGATAATGAGATGGTGGTTTTATATCAAGAGACTTTTCTAAATATGCCTACTAAGATGGGATATGTTTTTAAGGACGGGAAACTCATTAAAGGCGCTTATCTATTTGAAGAGAGCTTTGAGAATCCTGATGATTATATTCTTCGTTATGAAAAAATTAAAAACTCTATGATAAGCGATTTAGGTCCCCCTAGTCTTGATGAAATAAAATGGGTTGATGAGGATTCGCGCCAGCAAGAAGTATCAGGTGCTGAAGTATGCGAGGGTAAAGTTATTTATAAATCTGAATGGGTAGAAGAGGATACATTTGTTCTTTTGCTTCTTGAAGGAGCTAATGATAAATGTAGGCAGGGAATAGTGTTTGAGAGTAAGAGTAATTATCTAATTGAGAACCCAGAGAACGAAACCCTTAATGACAGCAATCCTAATTAATAGTAGTAAAACAAATGATAGAATGCTCTATGAGATGCTTACGAAATTTATACTAGATTCAAATTTGCGGCTTCCTTTGTCCTAAAGTTTAATCGGTAAGAGACTTCCCTGGTTAAGATCTAAGAGTGCAATTCTTGTTTGCCACATTGCATATTTTCTAGGAGCTTATATAATCAATTGAGAGTAGAATCTAATTGGTGTTTATTCAGTTAGTTACATTGAATAAATAAAGTATTCTATAAAGGTTTTGGTAAAGATAACAGACAATTCAAAGAATAAGGATTAAAAAACTTGATAGATTATAAAGTAGAAAATATTACTCTTACCGATGACGAAAAATCCTTTGTTGTAGATATGATTGTTGAAATAGAAGACATAGACTTTGACTCTGAACCGGTATATATCTCTTTAAGTTTTTCTCTTGTAAATGATTCTAGTGATCTGGATGTTATTAAGGAGAAAGCTGTTACTAAAGGGAAGAATATATTAAAAAGAGTGTTACTTGAAGATGCTCAGCAGGAACTATTTTAGACTTTTTTGAAACTTCATAGATTGGTTCTAAAAATTATCTAATGAAGCTTTATTTTTTGCCCCCCCCCTTCTTTTCTACTCTTTTATGACAATGTCCGAAAATGGCCAGCAATTTGTTCTTGTTGAGTGTATATTTCTCATATGCTTACGCAAGATGATATTTTCTATGAGGCGATTTTAACAAGGGATTATAGATTTGACGGGAAGTTTTTTGCAGGATCAAAAACCACTTATATCTATTGCAGGCCTATTTGTCCAGCAAAACCAAAAAGGGAAAATGTAGAATTCTTTGACTCCGCCATAGAAGCTGAACAAGCTGGATATAGACCATGTATAAGGTGCCGACCCGAGAGTGCTCCTTCATCACCCGCATGGGTTGGAAAAAGTGAAATGGTAAGGCGTGGGCTGAATTTGCTTCTAGGTCCTGAATTCTATGAATATGATGAGGATAGCTTTGCTTATAGTCTTGGGGTAACTTCACGGCATGTGAGGAGGATGTTTAAAGAAGAGACAGGAAAAACTGCAAAGCAAATCGCTGACAATAATCGACTTGATTTTGCTCGCAAACTAATCACTGAAACCTCATTGCCTATTAGCAGAATTGCTTATTCTTCTGGATTTTCATCAATTAGACGTTTCAATGATGCTATAAAAAAGCGCTTTGCAAGACCACCATCAGCTCTAAGAAAATCACAAATAACAAAATATGATAAATGTTCGGGTATTACTCTAGAGCTATCTTACCGCCCCCCATTTTTATGGGATGATCATTTAAGATTTTACAGCTCACACAGAATAATAGGAGTAGAGAATGTTGCTGAGGGTTCTTACTCCCGGTCTTTTAATAAATACGGCACTTCGGGGTATGTGAGAGTGTCTCAGGTAACTAATAAACCTGTTCTCTCGGTTACTGTAGTGGCTGAGGACATGAAATGCCTATACCCTCTAATGCAGCATATTAGGCAAATGTTTGATCTAAATGCGGATCCCGTAGTTATTGCTAATTCTTTAGAGAGAAGTAATTATATTTCTAAAATGCTAAGCCTGTCTCCAGGGCTTAGGCTCTCAAGGTTTTGGGATCCTTTTGAGGGAGCAATATGTACAATATTAGGTCAGCTAGTTTCTATAGACCAAGCCAGGAAAATGATAGGTAAACTAGTAGCTCAGTATGGAGAGACTGTGACCAATCTTGAGACCGGGGAAGATACAAAACTTTTCCCAACTACAGAAATTTTATCGCAAGCCAAAATTGAAAATGTTGGAACTACAAAAGTAAGGGCAGGGGCTATTAACAAATTGTCTCAGATGGTAGCTGACGGTTCTCTCAGCTTGGACTCCGGAGCCGACTATGCTTTGTTGAGGAGAACTCTTTTATCTATTAGGGGGATAGGACCTTGGACTGCTGACTATATTGCTCTTAGGGCTTTAGGTGAACCTGATGTCTTTCCTTCGGAAGATTTGATATTAAAAAGGGCTCTCGAACAATACCCCGATATTAATACTGAGGACTATGCTCCTTATCGTTCATATTTGGCGGCTTATCTTTGGCACCAACATATAAAACATTCTTCAAAAAAGGAGAAAGTGGAATGAAATATTATTACACAGTTATGGAAAGCCCGGTTGGAGATATTACTTTGATTTCAGATGCGGATAGTCTTTGTGCTATATATTGGCCAAATCAAAAACCAGATAGCAAGAAATTCCCTGAACTTGAAAAAAAAGATAGCAAGGTTTTAAGATCTGCTATCAAACAATTAAGCAGCTATTTTAAAGGTAAGAGGAAGGAGTTTGATTTGCCACTAAGACCACTTGGTACGGAATTTCAAGAGCAGGTCTGGCAAGCACTAACTACTATAGGATATGGAGAAACTGTTTCATATGGTGATATTGCCAATCACATCAAGAACCCCAAAGCTGTGCGGGCTGTTGGGGCGGCTATCGGTCGAAATCCCATCTCGATCATAATACCTTGTCACCGTGTAATAGGCTCTAACGGCAAGCTGACCGGATTTGCCGGTGGTCTTAGTACTAAGGAATTTCTTCTTAATCTGGAAAATAGATTGGGACTTAAATAATCTATTAGTGATTGTTTCGTTTGAACAAAGCCATTTTCAATATAGCCTAATCCTCTATATATGATTGAAAAACCCTATAGCCAGTCCTCAGAAAACAATAAAGATTACATTCTTGCGATATTACGAGAAGCCTTTCAGAATTCCAATTCAGTTTTGGAAATTGGAAGTGGAACGGGTCAGCATGCCGTATTTTTTGCAAGCAACCTTTCTCATCTCACGTGGCAGCCCTCTGATTTAGAAACTGATTTGTCCGGGATAAGGTTGTGGTTAGATGAGGCGAATTTGTCTAATATAAATAAGCCGATTAATCTCGATGTTAATAATTTGCCGTGGGATATTGGTGAATACAGCGGTGTCTTTACAGCTAATACCCTTCATATAATGGGAAAAGCTGAAATTGAGAATATGTTTTTAGGAATAGCACAAGCACTTCTTTCTAAGGGAATTCTCTGTATTTACGGTCCTTTTAACTATGATCGAGTATACACTAGCGAGAGTAATGAACGGTTTGATGGGTGGCTTAAAAAACGTAATCCCCAAAGTGGAATCAGAGATTTTGAATGGGTGAGTTCTTTAGCTAAGAATATTGGCTTGGAATTAGTTCGAGATTATGCAATGCCCGCCAATAATCGTTTGCTTGTATGGAGAATGAAATAATAATACCAATTTATTTCTCTGAGGCTAAAATCTTTCCTGTCGAAAATACAGCAGAGTATGTCATAGAAAATGCAACAAGCGCAGCAAATATTCCAACGATTGGGATTACAATTTTCACCGAAAGTGTTGCATAAGTTGGGAACAACCATCGAAGAATATATGCGAATACAATCACCGAGATAAAGGCTATTAGAGCTCGTATTAATGCTTCTCGAAGAGCTATCTTGATCCAGGATGACTTGTTTAACTTAAGAGATAAATCTTTGGATTTGTTAGACACTTCTTTTGCTGTAGCAAACATTGTTGTTACAGTGATGATAAAACTTATAAATATTGATCTAGGTATTAAAGCTCCAATGAGAGAGTGGTTCCATATCTCCGCAACAGATGCAAAAAGAGGGACTTTCCCTTCTCCATTCAAAGCTATATAGACTATTATTAAATTGATAATTCCTGCAACACAAGCGCTAAAGATACCACGCTTCATAGCAAATTGTTTAAGTTTAAGAGCCATGTAATTATTAACTTATTCAGAAAGTGGTCTAGTTGCAACAAAAATGGTTCATATACTTGAAAGATTAGTTTCTAATCTAGTATCATAATGAACATGGTGACCAAACATCCCAAACATCCTGATGATATTACTACTGAATGGCTCACTTCTATACTAAAACAATTAAGAGTTATAGGTTCTTCATCGGTTAAAAGTATTAAAAAGGAGATTCTAGCTGTAGGAAAGTCGTGGCTCAGTACAATTGTAAAAGTTGAAGTAGAATATGAGCCTCCCGAAGAGAATGCACCAAAGTCTTTTGTGATAAAGTTACTCTCCGAGTCGCGCATGTTCAGGGATTTTAGTTATGAGCTGCAAGCATTTGATCGTGAAATTAAATTCTATAAAGAACTAGCCGGTCAGATTCCTATTCGGCTTCCTAAACTTCATTATTCAGACAATGGGGATCATTGCAATCTGATGTTAATGGAAGACCTAACCTATCTTACACCAGGCGATCAGGTTGTTGGTATGAAACACGAACAAGTATTAACAACACTTGAATCATTGGCGAAAGTTCATGGTGCTTACTGGCAAAACCCAATTTTAGATACATTAGAATGGATGCCAACCACTAATAATATAGAAAGTGATTATAATGAAAACTGGGATTCGTTTGTAGAGCTGTGTTCTTACTTTGTTGATCCTAGTGGATTGGAAATCGGGGAAAAACTAAGACCTCATATATCTTGGTTATTTCAAGAAATTGCTTTAAGGCCTAAGACATTGACCCATGATGACATGAAAGAGGACAATCTGCTTTTTGGGAAGCCTGGAACTGATGAGGCTGTGATTCTTCTCGACTGGCAATTTGCAATACAAAGTATGGGAGCTATGGACGTTGCCAGATTAATTGGAGGAAGCGAACTCCCAAGTGAGCGAGAGAGCAGACAGTTTGAAGCACTTAGACACTGGTACGATAGACTTCTTCAAGAAGGGGTTAAGAACTATAGCTGGACTGAGGCACAGAGAGATTTTAGACTAGGCGCACTATCTTGCTTAACATTTCCAGTTCATTTTCATAAAGGGATTGTTAGAGCGGAGGGTAGGGCACTTGAATATGTCATAGCTATGTACAGCCGTTTATTTTCCTTCTCAGTAGAAATAGAAGCCGATTCTGTTTTGCCTAAAAGTTAATTCTCTGCTTTTTAAGATAGAGATTAGTTGATAAATTGAGGATGAGGTTCAATTGTAATAAAGTTGCCGATTGTAAACTATTACAGAATTTAACTTTAAGTTTATTTGTAATACTGGCGCGCCCGGAGGGAGTAATAGACCCTGAACTTTGAATTGTTGCCGAGTTATGCAAGTTCTTTGCTTCTAAAACTATTGTCCAAGTCCTCACATGATCGGACTTGTACCCCGCAACACTTGATCCGTAGTCTTGACTACTATCATTGAGTGTGAATAGATGGTTTTTGAGAAACACTGGCGCGCCCGGAGGGAGTCGAACCCCCAACCTCTTGATCCGTAGTCAAGCACTCTGTCCAATTGAGCTACGGGCGCGCAGCGAGCTAATTAGTTTACTGATAATCCTCACCACATCAATATAGGGCACTTTTCAAAGCATAAGATCTCCTATTGCCTAGTCAATGAATTCATATATTATATAGTCCAAATTATGAATAGCCTTGAAGCCAAACTAGACATGGAAGTTATAGCATATCTTGCGAAAGTTGAAGATATGCCTGAAGTAAAAGCCCTTCTTAGTGGAAGTATTTCCAAAGAAGATTACGCCAGATTTCTCAAAACTTTTTATATTATTGAAGATATAAGCCAGCGAGCTGTTAACCTTGCAAGCGAGATGACTAAGGAAGCTCATCCATACTTAAGTCAAAGGTTTGATGTATGCGCTAGAGGAGAGCTAGGCCACGCAGAGATGGCCCTTAAAGATTTAGAGGAGCTAGGGGTAGGAGGAGGGGGCGACATATCTGAGATATCCGAAGCTTTAGAATACGATACTCTCATTCAAGAGTGTGCCCAAAAATTTCCTCTTGGTGTTTTAGGACATTCATATCTATTTGAAAATGCTTCAGGTGTTATGTTCCCAAAACATAGACCACTAAATTTCCCTTCCAAATTTGTAGAAGTCCACGCTAAAGAAGACCCTGGTCACTCAATCGCTATTAAAAGAACAATTAGACACATTGAGAACGATATTAGCGCTGAAGACCAAACCCGAATGATTAGTTTTGCAAACAAGAGCGGAGAGTATTTGCTGAGGGTTTTTGATAGTCTTTCGTCTTAACTCTCTTAAAAAACTGAAATATTTATATCAGATTTTTAAGCTATAAATACTGCTATAATGATTTTAAGTCTGGTTGAAGCAAAGAATTTTTAGCCTGATCGCTAAACAACTTGTCTTTAGTAAAATATTCACATAGAACAGACACAGCATTCTCAATAATATCTGAGTTTGTTTCTAAAAATTCCTTGAATGTTTTTGGATTTTGTCTCTTGATCCGCTTTTCAATGATTTTCATCAGTGCATATGTGATTGTCACATGATATTTATCTGTTTCCCCAAGGCTATTTGCATAAGCGCTAATATTAGCATCAACCAATGAATGCGCCCGTTCAAAATCGTGCCGACTAAGATAAAGCCACGCCAAACGTAAGTGTCCGATGTGATTAAAATACACCGGATCAAGTGTTTTTGCTTCTAGCTGTTTGACAAATTCGTTATCGCTCAACATTTTTCAAAATAAACAAAAGACTGTCCCTGATGGCGGAGAGGGAGGGATTCGAACCCTCGAAGGAGAATAACCCCCTTACTCGCTTAGCAGGCGAGCGCCTTCGACCACTCGGCCACCTCTCCGTATTAGTTTTGTATGAGGGGATTGATTATACCAGTAAGAGAAAAAATATCTAACTCCTGGCAGATTTCAATATAAAGTGCAATTATTTGTGGGGTTTAACAAAACATATCCCACCTTGCTTGAGACCCGTAACTTAAATAATTAATATTGCGCAAGGTGAGATATGTTCACACTTCAGGAGGCTTGCTTTAACTCAATATAACTAGCAGCATTTCTGGGCTCGGGGACAATAAGACCCTCTTGTTTAAGACCTTCCAAGTGAAGCTTTACTGCCCCCATCATTAACTCCTTGGTTTCTTCTACTGTGTCACCGACTACGACGCAACCGGGCAAATCCCGGCTATAGGCCGAGAAACAGTTAGAAGATTCCTCGATGGTAAATTCATAATGGTCCTTTCCTATTATTTCTTTTGATTCAAAACATTGGTTGATCGAATGGAATAGCGCTCCTTCAGCTAACTCTTTATCCATTCTGCAGTTAATCGTAAGTCTGCTCTTTTTGCTTCTCAGTTTGAATTGTCTGTGGCATCCGCAGATCCTTACAAGATACCAACCCTTATTTTCGACTAAGAACTTAATCATCTCTCTAACTCTCATTGTAACATCCTCTCTCTCTTGAGTTTTCTTTTTTGCCGTCCTTATTCGTCCTTTTGATACATGAGCACATTATCGTACTCTTTGCCCGTCATGTGTTCGTCAAGATAACTGCCTAGAGCTTCTTCTATGATCTTTGACTGACTTGTTCTACTCATAAATGAATAAAGGCGCAGCCTCTCATAAAGCAAAGCAGGTATATATAGTGAGCCTCTATGCATTTTATTGGGATTGGCTCTTTGTTGTATGGTTCTTTCAGTCACAATTTATTTATAACATCATTACGTAATGATGTCAACTCGTTTTAATGTTAAGATGCAGGAAATTGCTGTAACTATATGAAATAACTGAATATTCACGATATTTTGAATGATGGAAAAGTTTGGATAAAAACAAGGCAAATTGTGCAAAATGACACAGTTTGCCTAAGAAGTGTCTGTGATTCTAAAGGCGAATCGCAAACAAATTAATAATTGCAGTAGGTTATGTGTGTGTTGGAGTTGTTTAGGAAATTTCTCGGATAATTAAGTTTCGTCTATCGGATTTAGTTATTTAAATCCATCTGCGGACCCGGTTTTTATATTGCAGGTACTCACTGCCAAATTTGTTTTCAAGGTATGCTTCTTCTCGCTCTATGACGCCCTTTTGCATTACAAACATAAAAAATGGGATTAATAGTGCTATCCAAAGCGCATTTAACAATAAGGAGAACGCAATCAATAAGATGACCATTGAGAGGTACATCGGATTTCTTGTATAAGAATAAACGCTTTTTGTAACAATTGTCTTTGTAGGCTTTCTTACATCAACATTAGTGCCGGATTTAACCATATAAAAGAATGCAAGACCTGCAGTGAGCCCCGCATATACAAAAAAAATAGCCGAAATAATGGTACTCAGCGGCCCCTCTAACACAACAAGGGGATAATAATGGTTTAATAAATATCCTAGAATTAAAAAACATAGAAAAATAAGCGGCGGCGGAGCAATTACACCTGGGTTGTCTTCTTTAGTCATGTTGGTCAGTTGAATTTATATCCTTTACTTTGTCAGAGTCAATTGCCTGATCTTCAAGACTCATCTTTTGTTCCTGAACATTCTGCAAGTTCATTAAATCTTCAAATTCCTTCTCTTCTTTCAGGATTTCAAGGAGTTCGGGCGATGATTTAAGAATTTCTTCTATGTCCTCTCTTAAACCCTCCGGCCATTTATTCATATCTGATCCATAAATAGCAAGAACATCTAAGAATCTATCTTTATCGATTTTAAAATCTCCTTACTTTGATGTAATTAATATTTATTATAGCTGCACTATCGTAGGTGTCATCTATAATTTGATAATATTGCTTCTTGAAGCTATAAGAATTTACATTTATTCCCAGTGAGTGTAGATTGACTTTATACCTTTAGTAAAGGAGAGGCCTAGTGGCAGACAGAAACATTAATATAGTAGCAATTTTAGGCAGTGTGAGACCCAACAATTATACCGCTATGGCTCTCAACTTGGCTCTAGATGAATTAAAAAAGCATAAAGGTGTAAAAGTTGAACTCTTTGACCCGGCAATAATACATCTTTATCCCCCAGGGCTAGGAGGGGACTCTCCTGATCCCGTTAAAATGAGAGAAGCTGTTACAGATGCCACTGGAATAATACTAGCCACTCCTGAATACCATGGTTCTTTCTCAAGCGTTATGAAGCTTGCTATTGAAAATCTAGGATTTCCTTCTGTTATGTCAGGAAAACCTGTTGCACTCATGGGGGTTGCCGCTGGTGCTATAGGAGCGATTAAATCTCTAGAAAGTCTAAGAGGAGTCTGTTCGCACATTGGAGCAATCGTCCTACCCGGACCAGTCTCGGTTGCTAACTGCAGAGAAATATTTAATGAAGATGGAACCTGTAATGACGAGAGAACTGAAGCCCGCATTCGCGGTGTTGCTACAAATCTAATGCACTATATAGAAAATAATATCTGCCCACGTATTTCTCTTGAAGCTATGGTCAGGGGAGAGGAACTTCCAAGCTGTGATTGAATAGGTTGTTTTGATAGTTTAGTTGACAGCCGTAAAATAAACATCACGACTGCCAACTATTTATATTGCAATCAAATATTTTCTTTCTGTATGAAGATGCCCTTATCAACTTTTGCAAAGAAGTCTTGATAAAACTTTTCGTCGTCAATTTGCCCAAGTGTAATTAAATCGCCTCTATTATCATATGCTTTAAGCCGGAAAGTCATTCTTACTTTGACTTGCTTGCCGAATTGACTTACGTTTGCCGTGGATTCTATGATTTGGTTTTTCTTGTATCTGGCATTAGCTCCTGCGAAAAGGATTGCAAAGAACTTCTCAGTTCCATCCTCTATGCTGGCTTCTTTTTCCGCAGTTATAAGTCCTAAGTCAGATTCTGCATTTGTGATAATATATCCTTCATCTTGGAGCACATTTGCTACTGCCTTTAAAACGACTAATTCGCTATCTGCATCGTATGTTCTTGTTTGAAACTGCCTAATTTGAAGCTGAGTCTTCTCAGGTTCAGGATTTGGACTATATGTTGCGCAAGACATCGACAGACCCATCGCAACAAGTAAAGCTAAATATGAATACTTCATCCCTATACCTCCATTGTTAATCCTCTTATTTTCTAGAACTTGCTTGCATGATATGAAAATGATTTAACCAGTTTGTCCTTGCCGTATTTTATTACAACTGTGAGTGTTCTTTGTGTAGTGCTAACAGCTCCCGCCTCTCTATTGTAGCCGCGA
>JGI24023J19991_10003738_pt1 | contig 10602 bp, 6 predicted proteins | sample Cruoilmetagenom1_FD_19991 | JGI IMG/M metagenome (IMG submission 19991)
ATGTCACTATACCCTTTTTTTCTGTCCACCAATCAGCTTCAGGATTCATATCAGCCTAGAACAGACCTTATAGCATCAACTTTATCTGTATTTTCCCATGGGAATCCATCCCGTCCGAAATGACCGTATGCCGCAGTTTTTTTGTAAATGGGTTGCTTTAGATTCAGTGACTCAATAATCCCAGCAGGAGATAGCTTGAAAATCCCGGGTAAAGCTTTTTCAATATCGGCATTTTCAACCTTTCCTGTCCCGAAAGTGTCCACATAAAGGGAAACCGGTTCAGAAACTCCGATAGCATAGGCAAGCTGAACTTCCGCTTCATCGGCAATACCTGCGGCCACAAGATTTTTAGCGATGTAGCGTGCCATGTAGGCGGCTGAGCGGTCTACTTTAGATGGATCTTTCCCTGAAAATGCACCGCCACCATGTCTTGAATAGCCACCATAGGTATCAACAATTATCTTTCGGCCTGTTAATCCTGCATCACCTTTAGGTCCGCCGATAACAAATCTACCTGTGGGATTTACATGAAAGACAGTCTCCTTACTGATTAATTCTTCAGGAAGGGAAGGGCGTATTACGGTTTCAATCAGTCCTTCTTTAATTTGAGAGTGTGATATTCCTTCCTGGTGCTGATGAGAAAGTACTACTGTATCAATGTGAACCGGCTTGCCATCTGAATACCGGACGGTTACCTGGCATTTTCCATCAGGACGCAGGAAATCAAGAACACCTGACTTCCTTACAAAAGAGGCTTTCCGCATAATACTGTGAGAAAATTGGATAGGTGCAGGCATGAGCTCCTTCGTTTGACTACAGGCATAACCGAACATCAGCCCCTGGTCGCCGGCACCCTGCTCTTTGTGAAGTCCCTCTCCGGAGGTAACACCCTGGGATATATCAAGGGACTGGGGTTTGATAACAGAAAGAACTGCACATGATTCGCTGTCTATTCCATCTGCAGGGTCGTCATATCCAATTTCGCTCAATACGTCTCTGGCAGTCTGAATAATATCTATGTAGCCCTTGGTTGTAATTTCACCACCGACAAGTACAAGTCCTGTGGATGTAAAACATTCACACGCTACCCGTGATTCAGAATCTTCTGAGATTGCTTTATCGAGAACAGCATCAGAAATGATGTCACAAACCTTATCCGGGTGACCTTCTCCGACACTTTCGGATGTAAAAATGAAATTGTTACGTTTTTTCATGAAGCAACTTTACGTTCATGCAGGTGTAGCGTCAAGAAGTAAATATTACCCTGCAGAATTGTTATATAATTGCAACATGAAGGCTCATTTCATCGAGAAGATTTTGGAAACCGTTTCCTGAGAAGTCAATAAAAGCCAGTGACAGTATTCCTGAATTACGTATAATCCTACCTCGAAGTGAAATTAAAGAATCCCCGGCTCTCATGGATCCGCCTTCAATTATAGTCCCCGGATCCAATTCTGAAATATCGGAAGGATCGTCAGGCCTGAAAACACCCCCGGCTGCGGAAAGTTCAGTGAACCTTCCGCAAATCATCCTTGAATCTTCCGGGTGTCTGAATATAAACGATATCCGATCTTCTTTACCCGGTATCCAGGACGATCCCCGAAACCTCATTGGTGGAGTTTTGTAGCGGCAGATCTTTTGATCGAGTTCCTGGAAATCGTCAAGAGTTTCCAGCCTCCCCGGATACAGTATATTCACTCCAAGAAAGGCCGCTTTGTCTGCTTCCTCAGATTCAAAATCTTTATCAACACATAGAATAACAGCCGTTTCCTCTCGGTTCCTGGTATCTCTTATTTGATTAACCAGAAGTTTCCAGTGCCGTGGGTAATCAATTGCACTGCAGACAAGAATATCAGGTGCAATTTCATCCAGATTGTCCATGGTCTTCAACGGATGGGTGTACTGGATTACAGAGTAGCCCAGTTTACCGAAGTAGGAACTGAATCTTGATTTTAATGATTTATCATCAGCAAGTATCAGAATAATCATACTAAAAAATCATCTCCTTCGTATTGCTGTATCGTAACGAGAAACCTGCCACCGGCCACCGGGAACAGTTGGTTTTACCAAACGGAAGGTATATTCAGAGGTTTCAACAAGAGGCCCGTTTGCCGTCTGATGTGTAAAAGTATTTTCCACTATTACCGAAGCCTCAGTTTCAGTGTAGCTTACCCGGGTTATCTTCCAATCAGAAATATCTTTTAGTGGTTTATCATCATTTTCAAGACGGCCTGATATCAACTTGTTACGGTAATCATCAAGGGCTCTATCATGTTCACCGGCACTCATATTATTCCATTTATCCTGATATTCCTGCTGATTCCTTATGAGGTACGAAATATCAAGGTATCTGAGGGCCATTTCCCAGTCCCCCCGCTGAACCGAGTTCAGCAATTCATTTATCACCTCCGGGGGACTTAGGTTTACCTGCCCGTAACTGACAGGATCCATGTCGTTCTCTGAGAGAGATTCAACCCGTCTTATCTGCCAGTAGCCCTCGGGGTTGTGGAGATAAAACCGTAACTCTCTGGAAAAACTCTCACCAAAAGGGTTGTAGTCTGCTTTTATACGAACACTGGCTTCATGAGAAAAGACTTGAGCAGAAACAAACTTTAAAGAAGTAACAGACTCTTCAAATCCCGGAATAGCTTCCCAATCCCCCTCATTTAAAGATTTCTCTAGAGTTTCGGGACTAACCGCCATAGAGGAGATTCTTGATAGAGATACCAAGTCGAGATAAAGAGCGGCTCTGTTAAAATGTGAATCTCTACGGCTCTCAAGAGTTTCCTTCACTATACTTACAGGGTCCAGATCTCTTCGAATCAGGGCTGTTCGCACCTCTGCATCCAGCTCATCTTCCCACCTTTTATCAGTTTCCGGCATCAATGTGAGATCTAAAACAGAATCAGCCTGAATTGACTGCTCATTCCTTCCGCGCATCCTGGGATAGAACAAACCTGTCAGGCGGTACTGCCCCGGATTGCTCAAGTCCACCCACTGATTCAGATTAATGTTAATCGACAATTCCTGGCCTTTTGCAAGGTGAATAACTCTGTAGGCACCTTTATTACTCAAAGATGCGGTAAAACCCTGTGCCGGCGACATGGGTTCACCTGTTAACGATCTTAAGTAAAAACCGAAACTTTCCAGTGGATTATCAGCCAGATAAAATGTTAAATCAGGATTATCTGAATCCATGGGGTTGGACATCGTAATTTTTAAATAGATATTATCCCCTGGATAATAGATATTCTTATTATGATATCGTATGCTGAAACGCACTTCCGCCTGGGCGGAAAACACCGCTGTTACAGCGATGAGAACTATTAAGGTAAACCGTCTTACCATGGGCCCCCCTTGAGGGTCGTGGTTTAAGAGGGTTTGTCAACAGGGATTGAAAACACCTCTTTCTATGGAAAATATCGGTAAGTCTCTATGCTGAATCAATTCAAATCATCAATAGATCGCGCATTATCTCTTAATCCAGACTGGAAAAAGCTGAGAAATGAATGGTCTGCCGGCGCATTTCCCTTTCAGGTAAGCGGTATCCGCGGCGTATGGACCGCTTCGATACTGTCAAAACTGGCAGATCTTACCGGAGGACCTCTTCTCGTTGTTACCGGAGATGAACAGGAAGCCAATGCTCTATCCCGGGATTTATCATTATTCACAGATCGTGTTTCAACCTTCCCCTGGTGGGGCACAATGCTCTACCGGGGAGTCTCCCCCCAGGCCGCTATTTTTGGTAAAAGGGCTTCTGTTCTGGCCGAGCTTGCCGTCGGTGAACGTCGTATTGTTATTACATCCATCAGAGCAGCTCTAGGGATTCTCCCGCCTCCTTCTGAGATTCGAAAGTCACTAACTACACTTAAGATCGGCGGCAGCATCAAACCTACAGAGATAGAGGAACGCTTACAGCGTTTCGGCTATAACAGGGTGCCAAGAGTGAGTGTTCCCGGAGAGTTCGCCCTCCGGGGAGAGGTTCTTGATGTAGCACCGCTGGGTGCAAGTGAAGCTGTCAGAATAGTTTTTGCCTGGGATGAGGTGGAAGAAATTCGTCTTTTTGATCCTCTTACGCAGATTTCTTCTGAAAGTATCGAAGAGATAACCCTGCATCCTCTCAGGGAAGTTGTCTGGGATACACAGCAGGTGGAGATTCTTTCTGAACAGCTGCCCGGTGAAGGTTTTGAGGATGTTCTCGATGCCCTGGAAACCGGAAGAGATTTGAAAGGAGAGGAACTGTTCTATCCCCTGGCATTCAGGGAAAAAGCAACACTTCAGGATTACCTTGCAGACAGGTCTGTCACAGTTTTTCTGGATAGTGAACGCCTGGAAATGGCAGAAAACAACATGCTCAAAGAGTACAGGGAACTCTTTGATGCAGCCCGGGAGCAGGGGATGGTGATACCCCCACCGGATACCCTGATAACATCTCTGGATTTGTTTATGTCTGCCCGGAAGCGAAGGATGGTTTCCCGTACACTGCGAAATGAAGAGGATAAAGACATCTACAGTCTTCCTTGTGAACCCGGGCGTTCTTTTTTTGGTAATATCAACTTTTTAAAAGAAGAACTTTCCACTCTGACTGAAAACGGTTTCCAGATCTTCGTTTTTGCAGAAAGTGAATCCCAGTCTCAGCGTATTGGATATTTGCTGAGAGATTTGGAGAACGTCCATGTTAGTCCAGCAGCATTATCTGCCGGATTTATGCTCAGCGAAGCTAAAATTCTTGTAATTCAGGAAAATGAAATATTCGGTCGTCGCAAGAGAGCCTCATCATCGGTAGCCAGGGCAAAAAGTGCAGTTATTGAATCTTTTGTCGATCTGAATCCCGGAGATCTGATTGTTCATATTAATTACGGAATCGGCCGTTTCCAGGGAATCAAACGAATCAAAGCCGGCGGTGCCGAACGTGACTACATCACCCTTCAGTACGGGGATGAGGAAACGGTTTTTATCCCCATCGAACAGGTAAACCTGATTCAGCGTTATATCGGTCAGGAAGGCAGAAAACCCCGGCTGGACCGAATCGGTGGAACATCATGGGAAAAGAAGAAGAACCGGGTAAAGAAATCTGTAGCCGATCTTGCTGACAGGCTCGTTAAACTCTACGCCAGAAGACAAATCTCTGTAGGCTATGCCTTTCCTGAAGATGATGACTTCCAGGTAAGTTTTGAAGCGGCATTCCCCTATGAAGAAACCATCGATCAACTTAGCGTTATTGAAGAAGTGAAGAAAGACATGGAATCACCCAAACCCATGGACCGCCTGGTCTGCGGTGATGTGGGATACGGTAAAACAGAAATTGCCATGAGGGCTGCATTCAAAGCTGTAATCGGTGGACGGCAGGTGGCCTACCTCTGTCCTACAACCATCCTTGCAGAACAGCATCACGAAAGTTTTAATGAGCGTTTTAAACGTTTTCCGGTTATCGTTGGGATGCTCAGCCGTTTTGTAAGTCCTGCAGAGAAGAAAAAGGTTCTTCAGGGTTTGCAGAACGGTGAGGTAGATGTGGTAATTGGCACCCATCGCATTCTTTCAAAGGATGTTAAATTTAAAAATATCGGTTTAATGATTATCGATGAAGAGCAGAGATTCGGAGTAAAGGACAAAGAGCGTCTCAAGGAATTAAAGGCCTCCATTGACTGTCTTACGCTTTCTGCTACCCCCATTCCCCGAACGCTTCATATGTCCCTGGTGAAGATTCGTGATATGTCCCTGCTGAAAACTCCGCCCAGCAACCGCCGCCCCATTGAAACGTTTATCCAGTCCTTTGAACCGGAACTTGTAGCCCGGGCTATCCGCCGGGAAGTGGAGCGGGGGGGGCAGATCTTCTATCTGCACAACCGAGTGGAAAGCCTTGAACAGGTACAGCGTTTTTTAACTGACCTCGTTCCCGAAGTTTTTGTAGAAATTGCTCATGGACGTATGTCGGCTCGTCAGCTGGAAGATATCATGCACCGTTTTGTACACGGAGCTTTCCAGGTACTTGTATCCACAACCATCATCGAAAATGGTATCGATATTCCAAACGTGAATACCATTATTATCGATCGTGCGGATATGTACGGAATCAGCCAACTCTACCAGCTTCGAGGCCGTGTAGGACGTTCAGGGCGACTGGCATACGCCTTTCTTCTCTATCCTGAAGACCGTGAAATTTCTGAATTGGCTATGAAGAGGCTTCAGGTTATCAGTGATTTCACCGAATTGGGTTCAGGTTTTAAAATTGCCATGAAAGATCTGGAAGTACGGGGGGCCGGTAACCTTCTAGGAGCCCAACAGTCCGGAGATGTATATGCAGTTGGATTCGATCTCTACCTTCGGCTATTAGAAGAAGCCATAAAAGAACGTAGCGATGAAGGGAATGAAGAAGAGGTTCCCGAAACATATCTGGAACTGGATTATTCCGGATTCATACCCGATGGATACATTCGGGATGAGTCGGAAAAAATGGAAGTATATAAAAAAATTGCCGCAGTAGAAGAAGATCACGATCTGGAAAGTCTTCACCGGGAAATGNACGACCGTTTCGGTCCTCTCCCGGATGAGGTTCACAGCCTTGTTTCAATGGCTGAGCTTCGGATTATNTGCCGGAGACTTAAAATAACAAACCTCAGAGAACGAAAAGGGAATGTACAGATTACATTCGGCAAGCTCTCCATTATTTCAGTGGATAAGGTTATGAACCTGATGAAGAGTGCTGGTGGAAGGGTGAAACTGAATCCTCTCAGTCCTGCTGGCCTTATCATGGAAACAGGTGATGTCGGTTTAAAGGAAAAAACAGAGTTCATCAGAGAGCGTCTGGAATCCTTGATCTGAAGTGCTATATTTTTGTTTATCTATTTGACTCAGTTGCGGCCAACCCTTTAACATAGGTTCATGTCCGACAGTTTCCACCGAATCAGGAGTTACGTCATCCGCGCAGCCCGGATATCCAACGCGCAGAAGAAAGCTTATGATGCCCATTCTCCGAGCTGGGTGCTTCCCGTAAACCGAAGAGCCTTAGATTCTACTAAACTGTTTCCTGAAGCTGAAAAAATTATTGTTGAAATCGGGTTTGGCATGGGGAATGCCACACGGCAGATGGCAAAAGAGCATCCAGAGTGGGGGATAGTTGGTATCGAGGTACATAAACCTGGTGTTGGAAAACTGCTTTGGTGGATTAATCAGGATAGTCTGAAAAATCTTTTCATCATTGAACATGATGCTGTCGAAGTTTTTTCAGAATTCTTACCAAAGAGCAGCATTGATGGAATCCATATATGGTTTCCCGATCCATGGCCGAAGAAAAGACATTATAAAAGACGCCTGATTCAGGCGGATTTTACCGGAAAGTTATTGAAAGTTCTTAAATCCGGCGGGTACATACATGCTGCTACCGATTGGGAACCTTATGCCAATCACATCCTGGACGTTTTTAACAAAACACCCGGATTGAAGAACAGGTATGCACTCTGGGCCGATAAACCCGATTATCGCCCGGATACAAAATTTGAGAAGCGCGGAATTGAAGCACGAAGAATAATTCGGGACATTATATTTGAGAAGGAGTAACTATGAGCGAGCTAATTAACCCGTTTCTACAGAAGTATGCCGAGATTGCCGACCGGCAGAATCGAATACCGGCTGAACTGTATGAGAAATATTCAGTGAAAAGAGGCTTGAGGAATTCTGATGGCACCGGAGTTCTGGTTGGACTTACTGAAATCGGTCAAGTACATGGCTACATCATGGATGAAGGAGAAAAGACTTCTGTACCGGGTGTTCTCCGATACCGGGGTATCGATCTGAAGGATATCGTTAACGGGTTTCAAAGTGAAAAAAGATCGGGATTTGAGGAAACGGCGTTTCTTTTGCTTTTCGGCTATCTGCCTGAGCAGCAGGAGCTGGCAGATTTTTCCTCCCGGTTAGGAGAACTGCGTGAACTACCTCCGAATTTTATTGAAGATATGATACTTAAAGCACCCAGCATGGACATCATGAATAAAATCGGGCGATCGGTTCTTTCTTTGTACTCCTTTGATGATTCAGCGGACTCCACTGACATACCGAATGTACTCCGTCAGAGTGTACAGCTTCTCAGCCGTTTCCCTTCAATCGCAGCTTACGCCTATCAGGCTAAAAATCACTATTATGGAGGGGCCAGTCTCTTTCTTCACAAACCTGATCCTCTGAAGAGTACAGCAGAAAACATGCTGATGATGATACGTGAAGATCAGTCTTATTCTTCCCAGGAAGCCGAAATATTAGATCTCTGCCTGGTTCTTCATGCCGAGCACGGGGGTGGAAATAACTCTGCATTTACCACACATGTGGTGTCTTCTTCCGGAACCGACACTTATTCTGCTATTGCAGCTGCTGTGGGATCTTTAAAGGGTCCTCTTCATGGCGGTGCTTCGGGAATGGTCCGTATCATGATGCAGGATATTATGAAGAATGTAAAAGACTGGGCCGATGAAGAAGAGGTAAGCAGATACATCAGAAAAATTCTCAAGAAAGAAACCTTTGATAAGAAAGGTCTGGTTTACGGTATGGGACATGCTGTTTACACCAAATCAGATCCTCGGGCAGAATTGCTCAAGGTGAAAGCTTATGAACTTGCCAAAACTACCGGGAAAGAAGAAGAATTCGGGCTTTATATCATTGTAGAAAAAGTAACCCCGGTTATATTTGCCGAAGTAACCGGGTACAGTAAGGATCTCTGTGCCAATGTCGATTTTTATTCAGGTTTTGTGTACTGCTGTCTCAACCTTCCCCGGGAACTTTTTACACCGCTATTTGCTGTTGCCCGGATTGCCGGCTGGTGCGCTCACCGTGTTGAAGAGATTGTTTCCGGCGGCAGGATTATCCGCCCTGCTTACCGGAGTATCACCCGCAGCCGTCCCTATCTGCCGACAAAGGAAAGAAATTAGATTTCGCTGAGATTCAATACGAAAAAAGGGGCCGCCCTTTCGGGACGGCCCCACTCCTTTTCAGAGGGACAGGCATCCGGTGGAAGCTGTCCATGAAGATTAAGTCTCTTTCTGACTGGCCGAAATTATATCCTGAGCCACTTTTCCTGAAACCGGATCGTAATGACTGAACTCCATCTCATAGGCTCCTGTGCCGGAGGTAAGCGATTTCATATCGATGGCATAGGTAAGCAGTTCTCCCTGGGGGACCACGGCTTTGATTGATTGTATGCCGCCGCCTATGGGAGATTGGTCCTGCACACGGCCACGTTTACTGGAAAGATCTGAGAGAACGTCACCAAGATACTGGTCTTCCACAAAAATTGTCAGATTCACCATGGGTTCCAGCAACGTGGGACCACATTTCTCGCAGGCTTGCCTCAAGGCATTTTTTGCAGCTAATTTGAAGGCCATTTCCGATGAATCCACAGGATGCTCTTTACCGTCAAAAACACTCACGCTGATATCAACAAGGGGGTAGCCGGCAAGAAATCCTTCCTGCATGGCTTCTCTTAAGCCTTTCTCTATTCCCGGAAAATATCCCCGACTGATAGAACCGCCCTTGGTATCGTTGGTCATCTCAAAATCTTCACCACGTTTGAGAGGCTTGGCTTTGATGAAAACCTTGGCATACTGACCGTGTCCGCCGGTCTGTTTTTTGTGAGCATACTCAGCTTCTGCGGACTTAGTGATAGTTTCTCTGTAGGGGATTCTCGGTTTACGCGTAAGAACTTTTATCTTTGAGTCCTTTAAAAGTTTCTCAAAGATGCTGTTTATGTGCATCTCACCCATACCGGCTATCACCGTTTCTTTGGTTTCTTCATCAAAGCCAATCGTAAAGGTAAGATCCTGCTCAGATATCCGGTGAAGATAATCATTCATCTTATCTTCATCCTTCTGGTTTTCCGCACTGATAGCCAATGAATGAACCGGAGAGGGGAGTGAGAGAGGCTTAAAATGAATCTTAGATGATACACCGCTGATTGTATCATTTGTGTGAACAGATTCCAGCTTCACTACAGCACCGAGATCTCCAGCTACCAGTTCTGTTGTCTCTTTCAGAGATTTTCCATTAATATTGTAAACTTTTGAGATCCGCTCTTTCTTATCGGTTCTGGTGTTGTATACCTCTCCTGCTTTCAGTACACCGCTGACAACTTTCAGGTAACTGATTTTTCCGGAAAATTTGTCAATCGAAGTCTTATAGACAAATCCTGAAAACTCACCTTTATCGTCATAGGGTACTGTATCACCGTCTTCCAGAGGTTCAGAGTCTCTTCCAGGTGCAGGGCAGAGTTCGGAGAGGATATCAAGAAGATCGGTGATACCGGTACCCAGCTCTGCAGAACCGCAGAGAACAGGAACGAAGTTATTGGCAGCCATACCTTCATTCAAACCTTTAAGTATATCATCACGGCTGAGGGTGCCTTCATCAAAGAATTTTTCAGTGAGTTCATCATCACCTTCAGCGGCCATTTCGATGAGTTTTTCCCGCCAGTCGGCAATTTCTTTATTCATATCCGACGGAATCTCTGTTTCCTCACCACCGGCTTTTATTGCTCTCATGTGCAGGAGGTCAACAATACCCTCATGAGATGATCCCTGACCGAGAGGTAGGGTTAACGGCACTGCGGTAACATCAAATGCC
>JGI24023J19991_10003739_pt1 | contig 10600 bp, 5 predicted proteins | sample Cruoilmetagenom1_FD_19991 | JGI IMG/M metagenome (IMG submission 19991)
CACGGTATCCCCAGCCAAGCCAATGCCCACCCCCATGTTTGCCGCAAGACCGTGGCGGTGGTGCATAACGGCATAATCGAAAACCATGAACAGCTACGTGATGAACAAATCAGGGCCGGTTATGAATTTACCTCGGACACCGATACTGAGGTGATCGCCCATCAAGTCTATGAACATCACATCAATGGAAAAAAAGATTTACTGGCAGCGGTGCAGGCAACCATTCGTGAACTGGAAGGGGCCTATGCCCTGGGCGTGGTTAGCAACAGGGAACCCGGCCGTTTGGTTACCGCACGTTTTGGCAGTCCACTGGTGATCGGCGTGGGGATCGGTGAATACTTTATTGCCTCCGATGTGGCCGCGCTGTTGCCTGTGACGCAACGTTTTATCTTCCTCGAAGAAGGCGATGTTGCCGACCTGAAGCGTGAGAGCCTGACGATCTATGATGCGAAAGGCAAACAGGTTGAACGTCCCGTCAAGGAAAGTGAACTCACTGCCGATGCCGTCGAGCGCGGTGAGTTTCGTCACTACATGCTGAAAGAGATCTATGAGCAAAGCCGGGCCATTGCCGATACCCTGGAAGGTCGTATTGCTAATAAAAAGGTGTTGATAGAATCATTCGGTATTAATGCGGCTGAGATATTTAAACAGGTCAAGAGTGTACACATCATCGCCTGCGGCACCAGTTTTCATGCCGGCTTGGTGGCCAAGCACTGGTTTGAAACCCTCGCGGGTATCCCTTGTGAAGTGGAAGTCGCCAGCGAGTTTCGTTATCGCAAACCGGTGGTGCGCAAAAATTCACTCATCGTCACTATTTCACAATCGGGTGAGACGGCCGATACCATCGCCGGTTTGAAGGAGGCCAAGCGGCTTGGCTTTGGTCATTCATTGGCCGTCTGTAATGTACCGGAAAGTTCACTGGTGCGTGAATCGGATCTGGTGCTCATGACCCGCGCTGGTCCCGAGATCGGCGTGGCCTCGACCAAGGCGTTTACCACCCAGCTGGTTGCCCTGTTACAACTGGTGATTGCCCTCGGTCGATATAATGAAATGGATGAAAAGACCGAAGCCAGGCTGGTGACGCAACTCATGGCCCTGCCGCATAAAGTTGATCAGGTGCTGGACATGGACAAGGAAATTGAACTGGTTTCTGAGGCCTTTGCCGATAAATTCCATGCCCTGTTCCTGGGCCGAGGCCTGCATTATCCGGTCGCCATGGAAGGCGCCCTGAAGCTCAAAGAGATCTCCTACATCCATGCCGAGGCCTACCCGGCCGGTGAACTCAAGCATGGCCCGCTGGCACTGGTGGATGATAAAATGCCTGTCATTACTGTTGCGCCGAATAACGAGTTACTCGATAAACTCAAATCCAACCTGCAGGAAGTGCGCGCCCGTGGCGGTGAACTGTATGTCTTCGCCGATGCCAAATCCAAATTCAAATCCGAGCCGGGTGTGAATGTATTGAATGTCGTCGAGTGTGAAGACGAGACCTCCCCGATCATCCACACCATTCCATTACAACTGTTGTCTTATCATGTCGCCATATTGAAAGGCACCGATGTGGATCAGCCCCGTAATCTGGCGAAATCGGTGACCGTTGAATAATCTATTGTTACAACCACATCTAAATTTGTATTCTTGAATTGACCTTTCAGCTTACTCCATATAGGGTTGCATTTGTTGTAGCGCTTCCGGTTTCCCATAAAACGGACATGGATATTGGCACATGAAAATACTTCTGGTTGACGACCACCCTCTTTTTCTGGAAGGCATGCGCGGTGTCTTGCAGAAACTCGACGAGGCGGTATCGATACACACAAGCGGTAGTTGCGAAGATGCCCTGGTATTAGTTGATAATGATGATTTCGATCTGGTGTTGCTGGACATTAACTTGCCGGGCATATCAGGTCTGGATGGTCTGCAACAGATCCGCGACCAACTCCCGGCTACACCCCTGGTCGTGTTGTCTGCTTCTGAAGATCGCAGCAAGGTGTTAAGCGCCATCGAACTGGGCGCCAAGGGTTTTATCCCCAAGTCCTCAACGCCGGACATTATGATCAAGGCCCTGCAACTGGTGTTATCCGGCGGGGTGTACCTGCCCATGGCGGTGTTGGATATCGTCAATTCCGCCCAGGTGAAGACAGGTAATGCCGAAGGTCAGACACTAACACCTCGCCAGGTAGAGGTTTTGAAGCTCCTGGCCGGGGGCCATTCCAACAAGGCTATCGGTACGCAGTTGGCCATGGCGGAAAACACGGTACGGGTGCATGTCAGTGCGATACTGCGTTTTCTGGAGGTCAATAATCGTACTGAAGCGGGTGTGGCGGCGGCACAGATGGGCTTGCTAGCGGAAGGCGAAGGTTAATTCGCTGAACCCTGTTTTCGCTGATCCAGCAGATAGCTCATCAAACTGCGTAATTTGCCGGATGAGACAGGCTTGTGCAATAACTGGAAACCACTCCCCTTGGCCTCACGCAGACGCTGCGGATCGGTGTCGCCGGTGAGAATAATGGCGGGAAGGATGTTATCGCAGGCGGCATGAATGCGCTGAATGGCCTCGATACCGGTTTCATTTTCACGCAGTCGATAATCCGTCAGGATGATATCGATAGCGCATTCAGGCTTGAGTAGCTTGAGTGCCTGTTCAATCGATTCGGCCTCCTTCACTTCACAGCCCCATTGCTCCAGCACCTTGCGCATGCCAACGCGGATTATGGCCTCATCATCGATGACCAGCACGCGTGTGCCTTGCAGATCATTGATGAAGCTCTGAACGGGCATGGTTTGTGGTATGGCGTTCGTTACATAGGGTACGGTGATTCGAAAAAGTGAACCCTTGTCGGGGGTGGAGCTGAGCTCGATTGGGCAGTTCAGCAGATCGGCCAGTCGTTTGACGATGGCGAGTCCCAGGCCCAGACCCTTGCGCCGATCCCGTTCGGGGTTTTCGATCTGGTAAAATTCTTCGAAGATATTGTTCAGTTCATCAGAGGTGATACCGATGCCGGTATCGTGTACTTCAATTCGGACCTGCTTACCGCTGCGTCGACAACCGAGTAGCACGCTACCATTTTTCGTGTAACGAATGGCGTTGGACACCAGGTTGCGCAGGATGCGTTCCAGCATGGCCGGGTCGGTGTTGATAACAAAACCGCAATCGACGATGCGCAGGCGCAGGTTTTTACTACTGGCGACTTCACTGAAGTCGGTCTGTATACGTTCTAATAGCGGCCGTAACGGAAAATCCGTGATGCGCGGTTCAAGCACGCCGGCGTCGAGTTTTGAGATGTCCAGCAGGGCATTGAGCAGATCGCTCAGGGCATCAGTGGAGATGCGGATGTTATCCACGATACTGCGCACCTCGGGATATTGAATGCGGTTTTCCAGTGCATCGACAAACAGGCCGAGGGCATGCAGCGGCTGGCGCAGGTCATGACTGGCGGCAGCGAGAAATTTTGATTTTGAAATATCGGCTTGCACAGCTTCTTCACGGGCCTGTTCGGTCTGGGTGTTTTTGACCACCAGGTCATCCACCAGCCCAATATTCTCCAGTCGCAGATTGATGGACTGTAGCACGGCGCGTTTCATGTTATGGCCGCTCATCAGGATCGTGAATAAATACACGATCATCATCAGGCCCAGATAAAAATGCAGTTGTGTATCTTGCTGAAACAGGACAGTTACAAAAGGCAGGGTAATCAACAAGGCGAGGGCATAAAAGGAGCGTAAATAGGGAGCCAGGATGCCGAGACCTGCGGCGGTGACCCCTAGCAGGACAATCACCAGGAACACCATGGCGGTGACATCAGTTATTACATTCGGCCACAGGCAGGTGCTACCCCAGCCGACGCCGAGCATCACTCCGGCCAGCGGAAACAGGATGATCCAATGTTGCAGGTTGCGCTCTTCTGCGGGTGTGCGACGATACCTGGTAGTGGTGAAGATAAAGGTCACGGAGAGAATGCTGATATAGACGGCCCAGATGAGCAGCTCGTTGAAGGGCACGATGTTACGGTAAAAAGCCACCATGATACAGGTGATGATGAGCTGGAGAAACATGATGGTGATCAGCGGCTGGTAAAACAGGATTTGCGCCAGTTCTGCCAGGACCTGTTGTGGCCTGTTAGCCGTCGCACTGTGAACAGCTTGGGAGGCGTTTATAGTTTCGTTTTCGATTTCCATGCCAAATAAAACGTGAGTAGTCTGTAAGTCTCTACTTTTAAATCCCTGAGTTCAAGTCATTCGCATTGATGAGTATGAAAATAACAGGCGGGAGACCTTGTTAGCCTGTCACGACTCGAACTTATGTTGTGTTAGTAGTAAAAGTTTGCCTTACCGGTCTAGCCCAAGACCAGGGGGGGTAGACGAAACCATAAACAATACAGCCTTAAAATAAAAAAAGCGCGACCGGGAAAACGGCCGCGCTTTAATTTATTTCGCCGTATGTGTTCGAGTCCCCGGTCGGTTACCAGTTCTTCCTGCCGACCTGGCCGGGGGCGCCACTCTCACCAGCATTGCTTCCGACACCGCCCTGGCCAAGGGTTATGGTATTTTGCAACAGGGAAGGTACGCTGCCACTACCAGAATCGGCCGCAAACACCCCATAGCTCCAACCGCCACCGTTGCTGCCGGCGGGACCAAGGCCCCCTAATCCGGGTTCGAAGGAAGGGTTGGTGTTTATGTTAAAGCATTTGTCAGTTCAAATATATTGATTCTGTTTATTAAAATCGGGGTCATTGACCCCGATTTTACAGTGCTAGCCGAGTTTATTATTTTTCGACCCAAAAGTTGACGACCTCTATCTCCTGGTTACCCAGCTTTTGTAAGTAGGCAAATATCCCTAAACTGTACTGATTCGCTGCATAGTGTTGCAGATCAATGCTATCAACTGATCCAGAGAACAGTGTGCTATCACCATGCGTAACGGATAGGGTTCTACCCGCCTCAATACCCACTTCCCACGCGACGGCTGCGCCAAACATCATCTCTGACTCAATTGAAAAACCCACCGTGAGCGTATTCGAAATACCGACTTCCTCTGTATATTCAAGCTCAATTTCAGTTGCACTGGTGCCACCACCGACGAATAATGGGCCGTTTTCAAGACCGCGTTCTGCGTCAGTCAGCGCAAATATTTTCCTGGGGTTCCAGGATTGAAGCCGCCATTCCTGGAGTATTTGCTGTTGAGTAGTCAGAATGTCATCTTTTTCACTGGCAGTCGGATAGGAAGATACGTCGCCCGGTGTATGTTGAAAGACTCGCGAGTCAACTTTCTCTGCGTTTCCCGCCACGCTTTCATTATAGTAATTGCGATCAATAATTCGGATCGTTGGGCTACGTGGTAATCTGACTTCAATGATGGTACCGAGACGGCCCAGTTTACCGGTTGTATCTTTCCAGACTTCATAAGAAAAGCGATCAACGGGTGTGGACACGAATACCACCCCATCTTCAAAGGGGCCGGTTGTGAAGGTTCTGGATTTTGATAATTGATAAAAAGAGCTAGTTTCCAGAGAGGCAGATCCGTTCAGCATGACAAGATACTTGGCCTCAGCGCCTGCACCGGCACCACCGATACCTCCCCCGATACTGCCGGATACGGTTAGGTTAAATGCCTTGCCAATGGAGCCACTTTGCGTGGTACCCCAGCTACTGGAGCAGTCTTCCTGGCCGATACCATGTTGACAGGGTGCAGCGGCGATGGCCGCCATCACGATTGGCGCGGTAATATCCATATAGTATTCCCCGGTGTAACGAAGTAATGCCACTGTGTCATTATCGATATCCATCGGAATGATGATTGGATTGCTAAACTCCATGTCAGTTGGGTTCAGTCGGATCTTTGTTGCCAGTGTATAACCGAAACCGCGTGTGATGCCTTGTTCATCCCAGGAATAGATCTTGATGTTAGGATCGCTATCTTGAAAAGATGTATAAAGTGTAACAATATCCTTAATACCATCGCCCGTTTGGTCACTTACAGTGATAATGCTCTCGCTTCGATCAAAATAGCGGCGGTCATCATAACCATAAATCAAGGTGGGTTCTTCAATCCGTGCGATGAGCCTGCTGTCCCAGTTAGCAAGAGGGATTTCATCCAGTACCATATCATTTAGCTGAATATCCAAATCGCCGTCGCCATCAAAGTCCAGGGTATTAACATGGGCATGACGGATGGCAATGGATACTGAGCCTGATTCAGAGGCACAGGAAACAGGTGCAACTTCACCCGTGCCTGAACGGACAGGCGTGAAGTTAGTATGCTTGCCACCGTAGGCCGTGAGGAAATATTTGGTGCTGCCTGGTTCGGTTCCGTTATCTCCCTGGAGACAGAGACGATTAATTTCTTCAAATCCCGCAAATATCAACTCGTCAATTGAATCACCGTCTATGTCAGCAGTTGTGATACTCGCTAGCACAGCCGTTGCTGTTCGCGTTGTGGTATCCGGATTGAGAACCGTTGCACTAATTGGACCTGATGAGAGTTGCGCCAGCGTATTATTTTGTATGCCAAATACAAAATAATGACTGGCAAACCCGCGAGACATGTTAGAAAAAGGATTGCCCTCGTTTATAACAATCGCTATCTCATCAAATTTATCGTGATCGGCATGGAAACTGTCAATATCGAGCGTTATAAAGGATTCACTAAAAGTGGGATTTAAGTTCAGAGACTGTTCGTACATCACGGTATAATTTTTTACCGCATCATCAATGACATAAAGTCCTACTGGCGTATTGGGTACGCCTGCCATTCGTTCCTGTGACACCACGACCGCCAGTTCATCTCGCCCATCGCCATCATAGTCTCCCCCCGCCACTCTGAGGTCGTATACTGAGAGAGTATTGTTTCCAACTGACAAGGCGATATCAAGTACGGGCGTGGTGTTATTACCATCGATCACTTGCATGCGCAATTGATCATAACCACTGGGAAGTTCAACGGCGTAGACAACAACAGATTCCAGAAAACCATCGCCATTGACATCGAGTGCGGTTGCATCGCGCCGTGTACCTGGCAGTTGTGTATCTGTGGGGCGGCTACTTACTTCACGTGCCCATGCTGAACTTGTCACTTCACTACCTTCGAGAATGGCCGGTGATGTAAATTCTGCATCCTCGGGGCTAAGGCCTCTAATACTAATCGTGTCAATTGCGTTGAACAAATTTAACTGCCGATTTAGCCGAAACCCGCCTAGAAACAGTTCTTCAGCACGATCTCGTACAAAATCAGGTTCATCGCCAGGATTGATCCCGTCAATCTGACGCATAGGATAGACCTGTCCAATCGGTGCATAGCTTTCGGGATAATCATTGCCCTGACTGTCAACACGTGGCGTAATTTCTGTATCTACGCCGAGTTTAATAAGTGTTTCTTTAACAGCGTTGTCAGGCGTGTTGGTATCACTATTTCCATCATCATCATTACCGCCGCCGCCGCCACCACCGCCGCCTCCACCGCCTCCACCGCCACAGGCGGATAAGGTAAGGATGGTTATGCTGAACCAAAAGAACAGCAGCAGATTTCGTATTTGCATTTTCATGTCAAACTCCTCTTCGTTTATCAAGGTTGGAGGTTAAGGCGGCTTGCATGGTTATACCGCCAGGGTATTTGTTAACATTGTTGAGATAGTGTGTCGTAAATCCCTGGGCGTGATGCGATCCGGCAGCACCACAATCTCCTCGTCGACAAAACGATCCGGGCTGTAACCGTTTTCATGGCTGAGAAGGATTGCAGGGATGTGATGCTTGAAATCAGCACGTAAACGAGTAATCAGCTCAATACCCGAGGTGTTGTCCTCCAGCTCAAACGGCAGAACAAGCAGGGCCGGACAGGTGGCCTGGGTGAGTGCTGGGATGGTAAGGTCCTGTTGATAATTTGCCGGGATTACATTGAACTGCATGTCCTCAAGCAGCAAGACCAGCCCCTTAAGGACCTGGGGATCGCTGTCCATCACGATGACGCTCATTCTCTGCTGATCCATCTTTAACTATTGTCCGATTGATTCAAGATGAACAGACTTTAGGGTATGTGTCGCGGAGTGGGTATCACCCATAGCGGTTAGTCCTAGGACTAGTGCCTAGTCCAAATAGACTAGTCCTTGCTATGCAACTGCGACTAGGAGGACATCATTAATGGCCTCTCGGAAAGGCGGGTGGTCAGCACCGTGTCCGCCTTGCTACCCAACCCGTCCGTTTAATTAAAGCGGTCGGCCGGGTGTTGTCCTGCGTGGTATCGAATTGCGGTGACACCGCCAGGGTATTGTCGTTGGCGGTGTCACCGGTAAGGATCATGACGGGAAGGGTTTTATTGCAGGCTTTATGAATGCCCTCGATAGCGGTTGTGTTTTCACGCAGCCGAGAGTCCGTGAGGAGGGTCTCTGCGCGCCATAGCCGAGTTCGGTGGCAGCTTACCGTTGTTTTTGCCGGATCAGCTTGAGACTGACCAAGCCCATCAATAGCAAGAACAGGCTGGCGGGTTCGGGGACTGCTGCAGCCTTGTATAACCAACCACCATAACCGTTATTTGTGTAGCTCATACTTGCCGCTTGTCGCCAGTATTCATCGTTGTTATTGTCGATGTTTGCTATATGACGTACAGCGACAAGGGCGACAGCTACATCCTGTCCTGTATATGGATACCAGGCAGATTCTCTTGTGAAACCCTGAATCGCCTGGAACGAAGTAGTGTTGCTGGCTGTGGGCGTAAAATCCGCGAACAGCGCATCAAATGCCCCTGGCGTTAAGCTAACACCGACATTTTGGCCAAACTCGGGCGGTGCGGTGCCATCGCCTGCACCATAGGCCTGGAATAGCCCGGCCACATCGGCGCTAGACGCCCACTGATAGCCGGTTACGTCTACGGTGCCGCCCAACAGACAGCCGGCGACATCGCACAGCCCCGTGGAGGTGTCGAAGATCGTATCGAAATCGTTCCAGCTATATCCTCTCGTATCAGTGACCTGCATCCAGTCTGTCGTCCCGACCATCACGGCATGCGCAGGATTGGACAGGCAGGCCAATAAACCAATTAGCATTTCATTGCGAAATTTCATCTTTTTAATCTCCTGGTTGTTGAGTGATTTAACTCATCCGGGACGTATTGCGGAAGAAAGTTAGCTGGCTACCCACCGCAATAAAAACTGAAAAATACATTTTGCCCGATTGATTTACGTTGAACTGATTTTAGGGCGTATTTCACCATCACGGTATGACTCATCCGGATTAGTCCGAGGACTAGTGACTGAACAAATGGACTAGTCCTGGACTAGTCTGTTTAATGTGATAGCAGCCTGAATCGTGCCGGTGAATTTATTTCGCTGGACAATGACCTTGATTGTGCTGTCCCTGTGTTTTAAAAGAACCACCCATGAATAGCAGGTGGTGCTTTTAAGCGCGAGATAATCAGCTCCGATTATTCGTTGTAAATCAGATAACGATTGTTACTCTCATCTGCCACAATGAGCTGACTGCCACTCAGGTATACCCCGGTGGGATAATTCAGCGTCTGCGCACTGGCTGTATCCGTGGCACCGTCACCATCACCATCATTTGCAGCTTGAAGCGTAAAGTCAGCCTGGCCCAGTACCACATCGGCCGGGGTGAAATTGCTGCTGGGGAAGGTATTCCAGATCAATACCCGGTTGTTATCGGTGTCGGTGATATACAGCTGCCGCCCGTTTGAATAGACCCCATCGTAGGGTGCGGACAGGGTGCGTGCCGTTGGTGCACTATCTCTTGTCCCGTCCTGGTCATCGTCGTTGTAAGCATTATGAACAAAGTCACTCTGCCCCAGGACCACATCGGCCGGGGTAAAGTTGCTGGTGGGGAAGGTATTCCAAATCAGGGCGCGATTATTGTCCTTATCCAGCACAACCAGTCGGGTACCATCCGTCCAGACCCCGGCAGGTCTGTCCAATGTCGAGGCGCTGACCGCATCGGTTGTGCCATCAGTATCGGTGTCATTTGCAGCGCAATGGGTGAAGTCCTGCTGCCCCAACACAACATCTGCTGCGACATTATTACTAGCGGGTATGCTGTTCCAGATCAAGACGCGGTTATTGTCAGTGTCGGTCACCACCAGCTTGCCATTGGCCGCCCACAGCGTTTCAGGAGAAGCTAATCCGGTGTCTGAACAGGCCCCGCTTGCACCCGTGGTGAAATCAGACTGGCCAAGGACGATATCCGCAGGCACGCCGCCGCTGGTGGGGATGCTGTTCCAGATCAGCACACGATTAGCACTGTATTCAAGCACGAACATTTTATTGCCACCAAATGCCACCGTTTGGGTGCCATCAAAACCCGTTGCACTCAGCGCACTGTTTGTCGTGGTAAAGTCCGGCTGTCCCAACACAAAATCAGCAACGGCATTGTTCGCAGCCGGTATGGCATTAAAACCAAGTAGGCGGTTATTTCCATATTCCGGTAAATACAATATGCCGTTAGCCACGCCGGGGTTTCCATAAGGTCCGTCAATGGTATTGGCATCGGCAGTGCCGCCCTGATTACTACTCGTGCCGGTGAAATCAGCCTGCCCGATCACAATATCCGCAGCCTGAAATGATACAAGATCGTTCACCGGGTTTACCGTAATACTGATGCT
>JGI24023J19991_10003740_pt1 | contig 10600 bp, 7 predicted proteins | sample Cruoilmetagenom1_FD_19991 | JGI IMG/M metagenome (IMG submission 19991)
ATTCGTCCGCCATTTGCACCACCGCGTTTGTCGGAACCACGAAATGTTGATGCTGATGCCCATGCAGTAGATACTAGTTGGGACACAGAAAGTCCTGAATCCGAAAGTTTTGCTTTTAATTCAGCAATATCTTTATCGTTAACTAATTCATGTGTAGCAGTTGGGATAGGATCTTGCCAGATTAACTCTTCCTTAGGTACTTCAGAACCTAAATATCGGGCAACTGGCCCCATATCACGATGCGTCATCTTATACCAAGCACGAGCAAATGCATCTGCAAACGCATCCGGGTTCTCATAGAAACGCCTGGAAATCGGTTCAAAGATCGGATCCAGTTTAAGCGCCATATCCGCTGTGGTCATCATAAGAGCTTGTGTTTTTGATGGATCCCCAGCCCTTGGTGCAGTTCTTGCGTTAGATGCTGCAGTAGGTGTCCACTGATATGCCCCGGCGGGACTTTTTGTCAATTCCCAATCATATCCGAACAGAACCTCGAAAAAATCATGATCCCATTGCGTTGGATGTGGTGTCCAAGCACCTTCCAAACCACTGGTGATGGTGTCATCACCATGACCACTGCCAAACGTATTTTTCCAGCCTAACCCTTGTTCTTCAATAGGCGCTCCTGCAGGTTCTCTTCCAACATATTTATCCGGATCAGCAGCACCATGCGCTTTCCCAAAAGTGTGTCCTCCGGCAACAAGCGCGACAGTCTCTTCGTCATTCATAGCCATACGGCCAAAAGTTTCACGAATATCTATTGCAGATTTCAGCGGATCTGGATTACCGTTTGGACCTTCGGGATTCACATAGATCAACCCCATCTGAACAGCTCCAAGCGGATTCTCTAGTTCACGTTCACCGGTGTACCGTTTATCACCTAACCATTCTGTTTCCGGGCCCCAATAAATGTCTTCTTCTGTCTGCCATATATCTGCACGTCCTCCTGCAAAGCCAAAGGTCTTAAATCCCATTGACTCAAGGGCACAATTACCCGCTAAGATCATAAGGTCGGCCCAAGAGATCTTTTTACCATATTTCTGTTTTACAGGCCATAAAAGCAAACGTGCTTTGTCAAGGTTTCCATTGTCAGGCCAACTATTTAGCGGTGCAAAGCGCTGAGAACCTGAACTGGCACCACCACGACCGTCGGAAATACGATAAGTACCCGCACTATGCCAGGCCATTCGAATGAACAAGGGCCCATAATGACCATAGTCGGCTGGCCACCAGTCTTGAGACTTCGTCATCAGATCGAAAAGATCTTTTTGGATAGCATCCAGGTCCAGTTTTTTGAACTCCTCAGCGTAATTGAAATCCTCATCCATAGGATTGGACAAGGAAGAGTGTTGACGAAGGATATTTAAATTCAACTGATTTGGCCACCAGTCACGATTACTAGTTCCACCACCGGCGCTTTGCTTTACGGCTCCACCCGTAAATGGACACTTACTTTCACCATTCATATGTTTATTATTTTCCATTTTTGATAGTTTTAGATTATTTAATGAGACTAATTTACGATAATCTTTGCGATAATTTTTATATATATATTCTATGTATTTATAAATAAAATTTATGACTTTGAATCAAACCATCAATTCCATAATTATACTAAACTATATTCTTTATCGTTTTTGTAAAGTACATAAAGTCCTGAGGGTTAACAAATAATTCAATATGAACATGATTGACATTGGAACAAGGTCTAAAAAGTTGCTTTATAAAGGAGTTATTTCCCTCTTATTCTTAGTATCCTTTATGGCTCATAGTCAATTTTATCATGGAATTGAATTGGGTGCCAATATGAACAATGCAGATTTTATGGTGGGTGAATCGACCGAACCGAGTAATGCTTTTGGATTTCATGTAGGTTATTTGGCAGAACGCGATCTATCTGACAACTTGTTTTTGCGATTAGGGTTTAACTTTACCAGAAGAGAATTTAACGCTATTAGTAGAAGGGGAATTAATACTTTAGAAGAAAAATGGGGAATTGATGCCGTTGAGATACCGGTTAGTTTGGGCTACTATTTGAATTGGAATAGAAGAAATTTTCAATTCTTTGTGGATGCGGGTATTAATTTAGGATACAACAACAGGGCTTTTACCAAGAATGATGAAGAAACCATACGATTGGATATCGGCAGTGATGCTGATGTAAATCGTTTTTCATTCGGAGCCAACGTTGGTGCCGGACTTCTGATTAAAAAGAGAATGAAGGTCCGACTGAATTATTATAATAGTTTGTCTAACATCATTACTACCGAAGGAAATACCTGGAAAAATAAAACTATTGGTATTTCGCTAAATTATTTTTTAAAGGAAAGACAGTTGGTGTATTAGTCCTTAAAATAGAAGACAGAGAACCAGTGCTTTCATGGCACCAAATGGGTGACTTTACAAATTATTTTATTCTCTTTTCTGTGTATGATATTTTACTTTATCGATAAGGTTTTATATAATTTTATGAGTATTTTTTAAAAAATTATAGATCCTTTAGATTTTCTTCAGATTAAAAAAATACATTCGCTTTATACTATAAACCATAGTTTAACCGTTATTATCAAGTTAAAAAGGTAAATATATGATTATTAATTACTTGTCGTGTAACACTTCCCCGCTAACAGTTTTTGTTCCAAGTACCGAGAATCCTTGGGATGCTATAAAGGTAAGGCACTTGCACAATAGACTAGGTTTCGGTATCGAAACATCTCAAATTGCGAATGCATTGTCAATGACACCAGCTGCTTATGTTGATGCAATTATTGATGCTGCAATGGCTTTAGCACCTACAGTTGAGCCAGCTTGGGCACCATTAGACCCTGACGACTATGCTGCTAATGGTTATGTCTATGGAGAGGATGAAAATGAAGGTCTGGTTGATGAAACCCAATACACTTTTATTAAAGAATTGATTGATAATGGTATTCGTGGACGCTTAATGCTATTTTGGCACAATCATTTTGTTACAAGAGTTAATGAATATGAGTTTGCTGGTTATGCATTCAGGTATTTTCAGGCTATACAAAGAAATTGCTTTGGGAACTTTAGAAGCTTTATTACGGAAATGGGTTTAAATAATGCTATGCTAAAATTCTTAAATGGCTTTGAAAATACAGCTATTAGCCCTAATGAAAACTATGCTAGAGAGTTATATGAGCTTTTCGCCTTAGGTGAAGGTAATGGTTATACCGAAGATGATATTGTTGAAACCTCACGAGCTTTAACAGGATACAACGATTATGCCAATGGTGATAATTCAAATATAATATTTAATGATGCAAATTTTGACACTGAAGATAAAACTATTTTTGATCAAACAGGTAATTGGGGCTATGATGACGTAATAAATATTTTATTTGATCAAAAAACTGAACTCATTGCACGATATATCTGTGAAAAATTATATACCAATTTTGTGAGTCCTGAAGTTGATGATCAAATTAAATTAAGTATTATAAACCCATTAGCTGATATTTTTATAGCTAATAATTTTGAAATTGCTCCGGTACTTAGAACCTTATTTAAAAGCGAACATTTTTTTGATGAAAAGGCCGGTAATACCATAATTAAAAGCCCTCTTGATCTTATAGTCCAATTTATGACTACTACAGGGTTTAATTTTGGTGATTATAATATGATCAAAGAACCTATCAAATCTATTTCAAGACTTTTCGACCAAGATATATTGAATCCACCCACTGTATTTGGATGGCCAGGCGATAGAGACTGGATAAATTCGGGTACAATTACCTTTAGACCCGCTTTTTTATTTGATGATATGTTGTCATGGGCTCTTGAGCAAGATGAAGAACAATTAAGACAGTTTGCAATTGGTGTATCTGGTAATAGCACTGATGCTGATGTTGTTACTAAGGATATTTTTGAAGCTTTAATGAATGAAGTTCCTTACACATTAGATGATTTTGAAACAGGTATTGATGTTTTTAAAAGTAGTGTACCATCCAATTATTTTGAAGACAATATATGGACATTAAGCTTTCCCGGAGTTCCTCTTCAAGTTTGTCAACTTATAAAATATATAGTCTTCCTGCCTGATTATCAACTTAAATAGAAACTTATGAGTACTGAAAAGGACCTACATACAAATTGTAATACAGAAGATCATAATAAATGGAATAGGCGTTCATTCTTACAAACCTTAGGTTTGGGTGGAGCAGGAGCCACATTAATGATGAATGGTATCCCTATGGCTTTCGGACAACCAACACCATTAACTAATGCGTTGGCTAGTGCGGACTCAGGTAGGGTTTTATTGATTATACGACTGCAAGGTGGTAATGATGGCCTAAATACAATTGTGCCTATTTATGATTATGATAATTATGCCAATGCCAGACCTTCAATAAGACATGACTTAGTCGATATCCATAAATTATCAAATGACTTTGGTGTACCGAATTATTTACAGAATTCTATTGAACCCTTTTGGGAAGGAGGCTGTATGAAAGTTGTAAATGGTACGGGATATGATAATCAAAATCTATCACACTTTACTGGTACTGATAATATGTCAAGAGGTACTGATGATGAGTTAGTGGAGACAGGTGTTTATGGTCGTTATTTTGAAAATATATACCCTGATTATCTGTTAAATTTACCTGACGCTCCCCCTGCTGTTCAAATCGGCGGTATAGGTGATATTATGTTTACAGGTACTGAGAGTAATTTTGCATTTGCACTTGCAAATACGCGTCAATTAGAGCGAATTATTGAAAGTGACGCCTTTTATGATGTTGCTGACATACCAGATTGTACCCATGGAGAACAATTGAAATTTGTAAGAGGTATCATGAATACTACCTTAAAATATTCGGAAGTTATTAGAGATGCTGCAAACTCACAAACAAACACTGTCGAGTTTCCTGATACAAATTTAGGACGAGCATTAGCTATTATATCCAAAACTGTTAAAGCTAGAATGGGAACTTGTGTATACATGGTAAGCCTTAACGGATTTGATACACATGCAAATCAACCAGATAGACATCAAGAACTTTTGACTAATATTTCAGAATCTGTCACGGCATTCTACCGTGACTTAGAAACTAGCGGTAGAGACCGCGATGTATTGACGATGACTTTTTCAGAATTTGGAAGACGAGTTCGTGAAAATGGATCTAATGGTACCGACCATGGAACTGCAGCGCCAATGATGCTTTTTGGACCTGCACTTAATGGTAATGGGTTTATTGGTGAACATCCTAGTTTAACTGATTTAACACGTGGAGGAAACTTGAAACATACAACAGATTATATAGATGTTTACGGTTCCGTTCTGCAAGACTGGTTGTGTATTGACCCAAGTGTTATCAATCAATCAATACCAAGGCCATATACAGCGTTAGACTTAGGCTTTGATTGTAATAGTACTGTAGTAAATCATGATTATATTGTTAGAGAGAATTTTGATCATATTCCCATTTATGATCAAGAAAGGGTCTCTATTCGGATTAATAATAATTTTCAAGACAACTATAAAATATCTCTTTATAATATTTTAGGACAGCATGCGGGTATCCTGTTTGACGATGTACTGGAGCCGGGTCAACATGATATTAGTATTTCTCATCAGTTACCTCAATTAACAGCAGGTGTTTATATCTACAATATCAATAAGAACAATAGAAACTATAGTAAGAAGATAATTATTAGCAGTTAATATTTTATTTGACAGACACTTTTTATAGCCATTTTAATGTTTAGTTATTTTATACCAGTTATTTTTGGATGATTTAAAGAAATGTAAAATGAAGATTATTCTAGCTCCGGATAAGTTCAAAGGGTCATTAACTGGTTTAGAGTTTTGCGATGCCGTAGCTGCTGGTATTAAAAGAGTCCATCCACAAGTAGATATTGTTCAATTACCTTTGGCAGACGGGGGAGATGGTACCATAGATGTTGCCAACTTTTATCTCAACGGAGAGTATATTAAAGTTATAGTACACAATCCTTTGTTTAAACAAACAGAAGCACACTATTTATTCGCCGGTACTACCAAAACTGCCTTTATAGAAATGGCAGAGGCATCGGGTCTAAAGCTATTAAAATCAGAAGAACTAGATTGTAAAAATACCACAACTTTAGGGACGGGGGAACTTATTTTAAACGCTGTTGAAAGAGGAGCGAAACATATTATGTTGGGCATTGGTGGAAGTGCAACCAATGATTGTGGTATTGGTATGGCGACAGCACTGGGATATCGATTTTTAGATAAAGATCAAAATGGCATTGAACCTGTTGGAAAGAATCTTTCAAAGATAGCGTCTATTGACAATTCAAAGGTGAATTCAAAATTAAAGCATATTAATTTTAAAATAGCTTGTGATGTCACCAATCCTTTATACGGAAAAAATGGAGCTGCTTATGTTTATGCAGAACAAAAAGGTGCCTCAAAAAATGATATTGAGATGCTAAACAAAGGGCTACAAGATTTTTCTAAAATTTTAAATAGCCATTTTAATGTTCAATCTCAAGATGTTAAAGGAGCGGGTGCGGGAGGAGGCATGGGTATTGGTACCATGTTATTTTTAAATGGGAAGCTAAGGTCTGGGATAGAATTGATAAAGGAACTTGCTCAATTTGATGACAAAATCAAAAATGCAGATTGGATTATTACCGGAGAAGGAAAATTGGATACACAAACACTATCGGGAAAAACTATAAACGGGGTTGTTAGATCTGCAAAAGAACAACATATTCCTATAGCAGCTTTTTGCGGTGCAATTGAATTGCAAAAACAATCATTACATAAATTAGGAATCTCTTATACGGCATCTGTAATGGACAAGGCTACGAGCTTTGACGATGCGATGAAGAACGGTGATAAGTACTTAACTACTATTTCAATAGAATTTTCAAAAAAATTAAAGAAAGAGAATCGCTAGGTAATTCTGAGAGTGGGACATAGGTTAGTTCGTTTTGCTTTCACTGTTTGAACAGGGTTTCTTTAGAGATCACTGCAAATAATCACTTGAGAATAGACTTGTCCTTCGTGCCGGATAATTCAAAAAGGGCTACTTTTATTGAGCTTTTCTTTTTCTTGTCATTTGCCAGCTATAGGTCTGTTCTTCCTGTTCAAATCCATAAGGATTAGGCTCATTTATAAATTTTCTCCCTTTACCGCCGAAATTAGTTTTACCATCGCCGAATTGCACAATAACATCAGGTCTGATATCGTTTTGCATTTCTTTTGGATCCGTTTTTGGAATCTGTGCCGCAATTTCCGGAGGGATATCGCCTATATTTTTTTTTATATAATCTTGAATCCATTGTTCGCTTGATTTCGCTGTAGGATCAGGCTTCGGATCTTCAACTAGTCCAACACCAAAAGTTCTTGTCCTCGTTTTTGTATCACTTCCTGAATCTTCAGAATTCCCATCTTTTGACCAAATAGATGTATGGAATTTTTCTGTTTCATCATATTCATATGCTACCCCATATCCCACTGGAATGATCTTTAGTGCTTTTCCGGTTTCATTATCAAATGTGACTATCCATGGCAGGGTAGTAATTATATTCATTCCCTCAATCTCCTTTTTTGTCAACCGTTTTCTTTTTGTTATTGTTGTTTCAAATCCACCACTGGCACATTCATATCCGGTGGAATTCCGATAATCCACGCGCTTATCATTCAAATTAATAGAAAAGTTAGATAGATTGATAGTAATGGGCTCATAATACTCCCAACGCTGATTGTACATCGGCATTTCTGCCACCTCCCTTAATTTTAGTGTTACGTAGATAGAAGCTTCAATGGTTTCATTCAACTTGTGATTTTTCTTTTCTTTAGTACTGCAAAATTTTGTGGCGCTATTTTCTTCTTTATTGTAAATAATTCTTTTAGCGATCTTCTTTTTCAATGTCAAGGTGGCATCATATTCTAAGGGTTTTACCGTAATACTTGATTTGCCCTCTGCTTTATCGGGGTAATCAACGGGTTGGTAGCTTGCAGTAATAGAAATCTTTTTATCATCGTCACCGGCTTTATAATTGAGTATAACCTCTCCGTTTTCATCAGTTGTATAACCATCTTTGGCTTTAATTGTACCATTAACAAGACCATTAACCTTTACCATAAGGTCTTTTCCTTCTACCGGGTATTTATTTCCCTCTGTATCGGTTTCATTAAATATCAACTTAATATCTGTGCGTTCATCAGTGAAGATTTGCTTGCGATTCGGTTTTACTNTAATTTCGAGCCCATATATAGGAATTTCCTGCTCTTTAANCACTTCATCATCAAGCCCACAAGTCTTTATCTTTATTTTCTCTTCATGNGCATCTACACCATTTTTAAGTTCATAGGTAGCTGAAGCTCCTTTTGGTCTTATAATAATTAATGTGATAACATTTTGTGTAACGATAAGTTCTTGTGGAAATCCCTTTGTTGGTTTGTTTTCTCCTCTTTCGGGTTTTTTTGGTAGAAATACCAATTGTCCGTGATCTATATCATACACGGTCTCACCTTTACAATTTGTAATATCAATTTTTATATTTAATGAGCGTTTATCTTTAAGAGGCGATACATAATCCTTATTTTTTGAAATTTTCATTTTGGGACCACGGGGCGGGACAAGATGGGAATTTTCGTACTCATCAATTTGATCACCAATATTACCGAAGGTGGCGACATTTTTTTCAATTGCTACAAAGATATCCTGGTTGTCCGGATCGTCGATTGGAAATTCACTGTCCAAATTGGCCGATGGAACTGCACATGCTGGACTTGAGCGTAGTTCTGATACCATCTTATATACAGTATACTTAGAAATTATCACAGGATCGGTGAACAAATCATCTATAATTTCTCTACCACCAGCACTTAGACTCAGACTATACTCAAAAATAAAGTCACAATTATCTGGTACTCCTCCGCTTACTGATACAAATTCCGTATCAGGTGAGTTTTTCTTCAATTCCCCAAGTACCTTTGTTTGTATCTGGTTGATCCATACATCCTCAGGTTGAGAAGGATACTGTTCATTCAGGTAGTCAATAAAACTTATATTATCATCTTCAACAATCTCCTTGAGTATTACGGCTATCTTAGGCTTAGAACAATTTCCTTCCTGCCCATAACCATTAGTATATACCGTTAATAATACAACCAGTAATATTAGTATAGATCTCATAGCGTAGTTTTTTTGTTAACTACTAAAGTAAGCACTAATAAAATTGATGCGCAATGATCTTGGTCAGGTATACCAGTCTTTTGACAAAAAACAGCAGCACCCTGATTTATATCATTGGATTTTATTATTTGGGTTTATAAATTGTAAACTATATCGAAAACAGAAAATCAAACCAATATTAAACTACTTAAAAATTAAGCTATCATGAAAAAGATACTATTATTCGCAATGCTTGGGTTGTTTCTTTACCCATCAGTACCGGCAGAAGCACAAATATTAAAGAAACTCAAAAAGAAAATGGAAAGAAAAGCCGAGGAAAAAATTGATAAAACAATCGATAAAGGCTTAGAAAAAAAAGACGACAAAGTTGAAGAAAAAAAAACAGATACGATACCGGGAAAAAAAGTAGGGAAAAGCACAAAAGATCAACAGTCTACGGCATCTCAAGGACCTATATTGGAATGGGCAAAATATGATTTTGTACCCGGTGATAAAATAATTTTCGAAGACAACCTTATTGGAGAAGAAAATGGTGAGTTCCCCTCACGTTGGGATTTGGAGCACGGAACCGTAGAAATTGCCCAATTTGGCGGAGATAATATTATCATGTTTAGGGGTGGTCATCCAAGGATAATCCCATACATGAAAAATCCCGAAAAAGATTACCTGCCTGAAATATTCACTATAGAATTTGATCTTTATATGAACAACCACGAGGTATTCCAGGTATTTTTCTTCGACAAAAAAAACCAAAAAGTAGCTTCTGGATACAGGACTTTAGATATCACTTACCAGGGACTTTACCTTACTCCGGCTAGCAGTCGTATTCCAAATAATGTAACCATTGAAAATAAATGGGCTCATATTGCTATAGCATATACAAATGGCAAACTTAAAGCCTATATTGATGAAACACGTTTAATTAACATTCCGCATCTGGCTTTCAATCCTTTTGGTATTTCCTTATATGCCTATCACGGATCAGACAAGAATATATTTTACATAAAGAATTTCAGATTGGCTGAAGGGGGAGTTAAATACTATGACAAATTCTTACAGGATGGTAAAATTGTAACTAATGGAATCCGTTTCGATGTAAATAAGGCTACTCTAAAGCCCGAATCTATGGGTGTAATCAATGAAATTGTAAAACTCCTGAAAGAATATCCTGAAATCAAATTTAGCGTAGAAGGCCATACAGATAGTGATGGCGATACTAATTTTAACCAGAAACTTTCAGAAGATCGGGCCCAGGCTGTACGCAATCAATTGGTCTCTATGGGCGTAAATAATGAACGGTTAACTTCTAAAGGTTTTGGAGAAACTATGCCTATTGATGGTAATGGTACAGCTGAGGGAAAAGCGAATAATAGGAGAGTGGAATTTGTGAAAATGTTAGATGCAGGGTAAAATGATTATAAAAAAAAATAATCGCTCAGATA
>JGI24023J19991_10003741_pt1 | contig 10598 bp, 10 predicted proteins | sample Cruoilmetagenom1_FD_19991 | JGI IMG/M metagenome (IMG submission 19991)
ACTTTTTCTTCATAAGCCTGAAGGATTTGTTTTCGATTTTTCGAACGATACGCCCCAAAATATATTTCTGTAGTATTAATTGATGTTGTAAATTGCAATTCAGCGGGCAATGCCATTAACTTTTCAATTAACAGGGCCGCTGGATTTTTTTTAAGAATGTTACTCAACGGTCTGGATTCACGAAAACCGACAATTGCTTGAAAAAGCCGCTGAAATCAAGGCAACCCATAATCTGTCACTGGCCGATGCATGGATAAGTGCTGGCGCCATATCAGTGTTCTGGTGCATAAAGATCCAGAGTTCCAAACGATAGATTGCGATCAGTTGTGCCTGCCGTATAAGTGACAAACATTTTTTTGACATTCCAGGCCTGCGCCTCTGGCGCATCGCCTGAACTGACATTTTTTTGTTACTTATTTGTGCTTCATCTGATAAACGGATGTCTCAGGATCAACGCTATCAACCCGATCAAAAGGACGTAAACCAATATGATCGCATGGGAGGTTAGCGCAAATTTCAATGCCATATCGGAAGGGACACCCATCAGGACCAACGCGGCCACCCAACCGCTTTCATGGTTACCTGAATTGGCGAAGCCTTGAATGGGCATGAGTTGCATAACCAGCTGAAGCGCAATTAAAAAAACGACATCTATCACGTTAATGGGCAGTTGGATTGCTGCGGTAATACACCACAAGCCAATGGCGATAGATGCCCAGATCCCACATGTCAGCATGATTTCCGAAATCTTCATATTGCTTGTCTGGGCCAGTATTTTTGCCGCACGTTGAAATTTTTCGAACGGCAAAATGGAAAGACTGAAAAATTTTTTTAGAAGAAACGGTGATAGTATCATCAGCATTCCTGAAACAACCATCATGATAATAATGGAGGGAGACGTTTCTCCTGTGGGAAACAGCGATACCCCGACGAGCCAGATTCCGAGCGTAAACACTTCTAGTAATCGGGCCTTGTATAAAATTATTGCTCCATTTTTTAGGTCCATATTTATTAATGATTTCAGTAGAAACGGAAGGGACAGATCGCCTGATCGCAGAGGAAGCATATAATTGACAAAACCATGAACACTGGTACAATAAATACCCTGTGGCCAGACCGGAAGTTTGTTTCCAGACAACACGTTGAGTCGCAGGGAACGAAAATAATAATTTGAAAGAAGGCAAATGAAGCCTGCAACGGCCCAGGAGATCCGGATGCCATATAGTGCAGTAATAATTTCATCTCTATAGTAGAATGCGAGGCCGAAAACGCCTATGGCCAGCACACCGGAGAATAAATTCTTATTGGACATGATCGTTTGCGCGGGAACCCACCAGATTAAATCCTTTTTTAAAAAAAAATCAAAAAAACGTATTGATCGTCAACGGGACAACCGGCTATAATCTTTTCCTTTGTAAGGTGCCTTTTCCCGAATGATCCGGCATGGATTCCCGGCGGCGATTGAATTGGAAGGGATGTTTTTGGTTACGACGGAGTTCGCCCCGACAGCCACATTATCTCCAATTGTCAAGTCGGGTAATACGACTGTGTTCATACCGATCCAGACATTGTTGCCGATTTTAATGGGCGGACGAACAGGCCATTTGTCATAATCGTCAAGTTCATGATTGGCGCTTATCAACCCCACACCCGGCCCAACTCTAACATTATGCCCGATGTCAATTCCGTTTCGTCCCTGAATATAACAATTCGCATTTAAACCGGGCGCCGTTCGATTTCCAACAGAAATATTTTTGGGATACAAAACCCTGGATGTAAAGTGAACGGGCCAGGGCACCCGACCGTTTATTCGAAGGATTTTCTGCGGCATGAACACATACGCCAGGTATATGAAATGAATACCTGTTGCCTTTGGGTAGAATAGAGACAGCCACTTGAAGAGAAATGCAAATTTATCGAATTTCTCGGTGATCGTGTTTAACTCACGGCTATGATAATCAGGACTCATTTGCTTTTTTCAACAACTCTTCTTTAGAGATGACAATCGACTCGCCAAGGGTTTTATTTATGAGCGCTGCAAGGAAATTCGGTGAAAACAGTTCTTTCATGTCAACATGAAAATAATTGTCCAATCGACCATACCTGTCGACAAAAAACTGGTTCTTACGGATAGAAACCTGCCTGTATTTTAAATGAACGTTGCCTCCTAGCTGGTTTTCAAGAGGAAGCATCCCGGGTTGCCAAAAAGGAACCAGGTTGTGGGCAATTCTGCTTTTCAGCCGTTTTCGCGACAAGGCAACCATTGACCGGGCAAATTCATCATGGTCGCGCTGCACATGCAAAATATATGTGTCAGGACGAAAAAGGACGCTTCCCGGAATAATCATCGCCGTAAGCGGATCCGTGTTTATAAAGTGTCTTTCCTGGCGATAGCTCGAAACAATACCCGGATAAAGTTTCTCCTTCAGCCAGTCAAAGCCCCTGATATAATAGAGGATGTTGCCGATCACATTGGCCAACCGCGAATACTTCATTTGATGAACGACGGCATATTTCTCCACAGGGAGTTTTATTCTCAATATCTGTGCCAGTCGAACTGTTCCGCAGCGCCCGCATGAGACAAACAGCAAGTGTTTCATAACAGTTTCTTTACCAGATTAACGCACGTATCGTTTAAATACTGGATGAAATACTCAGTTTCGTTCTCCGACCATCTTTCCGGATGTACCTGAAAGACTATCTTTTGCCAACGCTTGTTTTTCAGTGCATGAATCAGATCCACCCCATTTTTTAAAGACGCACGTACATTGGTGTTTACGAGATCACGCTTGTTGGATCGCTTTTGATCCCAGTTTCGTCCTGTATCGCAGATGTAGGCAATGTCACGATAGTCGATATCGAGATAGATTTCTCCAAGAATATCATAGTTGGCAATCAATTGGGAACGGGATTGCGGGCTACGCCACAAATCGAGATTGTTGTGCGGGCTGAACGGTCGCCCGTGCATGGCGATGGTATCGATTCGTGAGAGCGATCTCATCCCCTTCAGATTCTGTCTGAACCGTTCTGCCGCATCAGCATGATCGCCTCTTGCATCTGAAAGGGTTTCATAATGATATCCGATTTCGTGCCCCAACCGTTTGATGGCTCTGATAATCCACGGCTTGAAAACGTGGGATTTGGCCCGAAAATAATACGTGCTGCTGACACCCATTTCATTTTCGAGTTGAGCCATCCGAAGTGCTTTTAAGGGTCGACGGTCGATATCGTGCCTTATTAGTGCGAAAGAAGCGGGCTTCGCGCCAAGGCGCAAATACTCATCGAATCTCAAGACAGGTGTGTAAGTGGCTTGAATCGCGTCCAGATACAGGCGATATGCATCAAACGTGAAATCTCTCATCGAAAAAAGACCGATCCGGTTCCGCCGGTTATCTTTGGTTTTTTTTGTTGTACTCCATGTCAAACCACATGCCGAAAAATGCCGTTTGAAGCCCGCTGATCAACGTGAAAAAAAGGGCCAGCGCATTCATGTCCGGGATGTCGCCTATGGAAAACCATATGTAAAACAGCCGAACGGTAAGTGGAACGCTGACGATAAACAGAAAAAAAGAGAGGCAATAGAAAAAGACCAGTGGATGGAAGTCGCGGATGACATATTTAAAGAACAGACGCTTCCAGAAACCTTTAAAGAGCAACCATGATATCCTGGGAATTACCTTGGAAAGGCGGATTCCCGATTTTTCTCCCACATGGTAAACCGGCTTGATGTTGACATCACAAACCTTGAAATCATGTTGATTCAGCTTAATCAGCAGATCATTGGGCATGCCATAATATTTATAAATCGTATCAGGATCGATTCGTTTCAATGCGTTCAATGATATGGCGGTATAGCCGCTCTGGGAGTCAGCCAGATGCCAGTAGCCCGAGGCAATCTTGGTCGTTAATGACAAAAACGAATTCCCCAGATACCGATAATGGGGAATCATGTTCCAGGCATCACCAAAGAAAAGCCGGTTCCCCTTGGAATAATCGGCATCGCCATCGACCACCGGGTCGATGATTCGGGGAAGATCTTCAGGATCCATCTGCCCATCGCCGGCCATGACCGCTGTCACGTCCATGGCTTGATCTCTGGCCCATATGTAACCCGAGGCGATGGCACCACCAACACCTTGATTGGATGCATGCGTTATCAGGTGAACCTTTTTTGACCTTTTCATTTCAGCCCGAACCACGTCAACAGTGTTGTCCGGACTGGCATCATCAATCACCACGATCGCATCCACATATTCCGGCATGGTCTGGATGACTTTCAGGATTTGGGTCTCTTCGTTGTGTGCCGGTACAACCACGCAAATCTTTTTTTCCTGGTACATCTATTCGGCATTACCTTTCTGATGTCTGGATGAACGGATCACATCTTTTGGGAATCAATTTAAAAACAGCGTAGCCGTTTTTTGAAAAGAGCAGAATACAATCATCTCTCAACCATTTAGAAATGCTATTTTTTTGTTCAACGGTAAAGCCCCGGTTTGCCCAGGTTTCAAAATGATTGATGCCGATAATACAATGGGTAAAACCGCTTTTTTGTAAATATGATGCAAGCGCCATCTCAGCCGTTGTATCTGCGACCACCCTTGCAAATGACTGTGTTCCGAATTTAACCGGTTTGTTAAAATAGTATAAGCGTTTCCCCAAGAACAAGGCCAAAATATTCATATTGTCATACTGAATCTGATTGGCGAACTGTATCGCCGGATAATCAGGCAGTTTATTCCTTAGGTATTCTTCTCGGGAGGTTTCACCAAAAACATAAGGCACGGGGTTGACTGATTGGAAAAGCGCAGCGACATACTGGGCATTTATGCAAAGGAAGCAAAAACCGACGCCAACAATCACCCAGTGACTGAGTACACGGATACCCTTTCTGCCGATTCCATCAACCCATAGTAGCGTTTCCCGAATCCCAAAAACCGTTAACACCACCAGTGGTGGAATTATCGGTGCGATGTATCGTATGCGCATGTCGACCATAAAACTTGCGTACAATAAAAATAAGATTGAAAACGAGGCCAAAAACAATTGTTCACGTTTAATGGTTACATCCGATTCTTTGCGTTTTACTAAAAGAAGGAGGGGGAAAAGGAATAGAACAGGATTGAGTTTCCCATCAAAAAACCGCGGGTTGTCATCTTTTCCCTGGAAAAAAATCCGTATCGGAATAAGGGCAGTCTCCAATGCAGATTCCTTATATATCAACTTTCTCTGTAACCACGGCCTCATAGACATGTTGGAAATCTCGGGCCTGTCCGTTTCGCTGCCTATCCGATCCTTGTAGAGTGGATAGATAGGATTTCCGGTTAATCGGTAATTTCTAATCATCCATGGCGAAAAAACGGTCAGGGCAATTAAAAAAAAAAGGACCTGATAACCGACCGCAGATTTTGTCTTGAAATAATTTCGGCCAACGGTACGAATGTAAACAATAGGGACAAAAAACGTAAGCAGAAACAGCACGATCATCCCATTATACTTGGTACCAAGGCCCAACCCGCAAAATACTGCCGAAAAAATGAGATGCTTGGGGGATTGTAGGGAACGTGCCCACTCGAACAGATAAAATATCGAAGCCCATGAAAAGAAAATCAAGCCAAGATCTACATAAACGCTGATTGATAGCTTGACGATTACCGGCGTGGAAAGAAACAACAGGGCACCCAGCAACGATAGTGTACGAGTGGTCCGCTGCCTCAAATAGGAATGGATCAACCATGCCGTTCCCAATGCAAAAAGAAAGTGGATGTATTTTGGGATGATGTCTTTGCCAAACAGCATCGGGATGACATAGAGCAGATCGAGATTCATGGGATAGTAAGAGAAAATCAAATGCGGTGCTGCATAAATGCCGCCATTTTCTATCCACAGCTTGGGGACGGCAAGATGGTGTGTGAGTGCATCACGGCTTTCCGGAGGAACACTTGCCAATAGGGAGATCGATAAAACAACTCCCAAAATGCCAAAAGCATAAATGAAATAGGAGAATGAGACCTGTTTTTTAAATAGGATGGTCATTCTTAATTTTTCCGCTGATCAATTCGTTATATATTCTGCCAGTATTTCGGCCGGTATTTTCCCCAGGTACACATCGTTATTAATGATAAATCCGGGGGTACCGGTCAATCCATGCTTCAGACCGGCCGCTATGTCTTTTCTAAGTCGTTCCCAAAGTTCCCCATTTCGGAAAACATATTTCAATTCTTCAAAAGATAATCCTGTTTTCTCGGAAAGCCTTCGCAGCTTAATTTTTTCCGTAAGCTTGGGAATATCAAATAATGCATCGTTCATTTCCCAAAATTTATTTTTATGGTTAGCAAAAATGGATAGCATGGCCAGTTTCGCGCTACCATTGTGAAACGGCTGATTCACAATGGGGTTGATGATGCGATCCATTGGGAAATGACGATGAATCAGCCGGATTTTGCCTGGATTTTCTTGCATGATTCGACGCAGATAGTAATGCATTTTTTTGCATTGAAAGCATCGGTAGTCTGAAAATTCGATAATGGTCAGATCCGGGTTCTCAGATCCGATCCAGGGATGACCGTCGAGTGTCTGACCGGTCGCCATATGAATTGATCGATCGGGTGGAGCCATTTCCCAGTAATCTGGAAAAAATAAAACCATCGCTACACTACCGATAACGTATACCAATATTATGGATACAATTTCTTTAGGCCATTTTAATAAGAAGCGGACATCTAATTTGACGGCCTTAAAAACCGCTTCACCACCATACCGATTGCGGACCATCCAAGTAAAATAGGTTAGCAGCAAGTTTACCGCATAGCTAAAGATACAGATGATGCAGTAGCTGTGGATGATATATGTCGAAATAAATGCGAGAACGACACTGTATCCGGAAAACAGTATGGCCATTACAAACAACAGTGTCCATACACGTCGTCTTTCATTTTTCGAGAACCAGGAAAAAACTATGGTTATAAGGAAAAAGGAATACCCGACGATACCCCAGACTGACACCGGTACGCCCAGCAGTATTGAGTATGAGCTTTGGGAAACGGTATCGCAATTCAAAGATCGCGATATCGCACAAAAACTTTCATAAACGATATCAGTATAAACACGATAATGGGAGATCGCCAGGTAAACGGAACTGAAAAAACCCGCAAGACAAACGGAAGCGACAGTATAGAAATAAAATGGATAAGGGAGAGGTTTGACCTGCTTTTTATTCTTCAATAATCTCATTGCTCTTCTTAGATCTATGGGTTCGAAGAAGTGTAGAGACCAAACAACTGGTCGGCAGATTGAGTATAATGCTCTGCGCGTGTTTTAACTTTTTGAGAAATAAGAAAGATGGTTTCACGAGATAGGGGAGTCCAGGCATCATTATCACTCAGCTCCTGGAATTCACTTTCCAAATCGTTTAGATCTATCTTCTCAAGTAGGAATTTTATCCATTCATCGGCCTGATCGATCATGCCCGCCCGACACCGGTTGTCAGCCAACTTCAATAGGGTTATGGAATCGTTGGGAAGAATCCGCCGTGCCTGTCTTAAGAACCAGCGTCCTCTTTCATAATAGCCCATGTGCGTTAGACATGTACCGATCTCCCTTAAATACCTCCAGTTACCGGATTCCATTTGAATGCATTTCCGAAATTGCTGGTATGCATGTGAATAGGAAGATTGTTTAAGAGATATGATGCCTTTCAGGTAAACCGCAGTGTGATTTGTCTGGTTTTGCGCAATCAACCGTTCTATGAGATCACCTGCTTGGTCAAAACGGCCCAATCGAATAAGAGACTGGGCTAATAACAATTCCGTATTCTCGTTTTTTGCGATACTCTCGGAAATTTTATGAAAATATTTTGCGGCGTTTTCGTAGTCGTGCAACTCATAAAAATAAATGCTTGCCAAGTTGTTATATGAAAAAACACCGCATTCAGTGGTATTACATTGAAGATCCAACGCTTTCAAGAATAGCTCGATGGCCTTGTCCGTCTGGCCCGTTTTCATATAATAGCCCCATGCGAAGCTTTGAAGCGGTCTGGCAGACTTTGGGGCCTTGCGCATCGCATCTTGCCATAAGCTTTTTTTGGACAGCCAATCCAGATTGCGAATATACGCACTTGACCCGACACCAACCATTCCAGCACAAATGGAGACAGATAAAAAATAGTACATCCATTTGTTTGTGGTCTGGTAATAATCGATCAGTTTCTTAATACCAAACGAAATTGGCACAAATAAGAAAAAGGTCGGCAGGTAATTTCTGTGTTCAAATACCATCTCCAATGGAAGTATGGAGGATTCGATGACATGATTGCCGAAAAAAAAGAGGACGGCCAAGGAAAATAAGGGATTTTTCTTTGTGCGCCATACAGCCAGACCGATCAACATCAATATCAAAAAAATCGAGGGCAGGGTTGTCCACGGTGCAAGCAACGATGTTGACATGTTGAAATCGTGGGCAATGCTGAATCGATCCGCAGTTGGATAAAAAATTTGCGACAAATAAAACAGCAGTACACGGGGTTGGGTCAAAAGCCTTTCCGCCAGAGTAAAAGGGCGCAGCTCATAGCCCATTAGCAGCGGATTGACATTGTCTTTTAAAAAAAAGAAAAAACCGGCTGCCACGATTAGCACCGCCCCTATCAAAATCGCTACTAAAGCCCGGACTTGTGTCGATCGTTGGGCCAGATCCCTGAAAAAAATAAATTCGATCAGTAAAAGCGACATGGGCAACAAAATGGCGTTGTTCTTCGCGCCGATACCCAACAGATAACACATGCCACATATGCTAAAAAGTAGCAGTCTGGACAAAAACAAGGACGATATCCGGGCCTTTACAAAAGAGAATATCGCAATAATGTAAAACAAGGCTGCCATAGAGGCCATGCGCTGCACAATGTACGTCACCGCTTGAATCTGGATTGGATGAATCGCCCACATCGCTGATGAAAGCAGAGCCACAAAATAGACCGTATTGGGGTCACATCCTTTTAAAGGTCGCGTTTGGAATAAGAGGATGAGCGTTGAAAACAGGAATCCGGCCGCCAACATATGGATGACGATGTTGACCAGATGATATCCCCAGACATCGTCTTTCCCAAAATACCAATTTAGGGCAAATGTAAGATAGGAAAATGGCCGATACAGTTTCTCCTGTGTGGGTGCTGCGTAGAGTGCTTTGCTGATATTTTCCTGACTGAGTCGGGTTAAATGAACTTTGGGATTTTGTGTGATATTGTAATAATCATCAAGAAACCATGGGCTTTTCAGCGTGTTGGAATAAATCAGACCGATGAGGACAGCTAAAAGAAGGACGGGTGTAGCATGCGGGAATCTTGCCTGAGCTTCACTCATAATTTAGAAAAAACCATAAAAGTGCAAGGGGGCCTGTACAGCCCCCTTGCTTTAATCGATAGCATCCTGCATGGTTTCAGGTTCAATCCATGCGTATACCTGTTTCGTTATCGCATCGTTTTAACGAATACATTACCGCCAGTCCAATAGCCGTCTGCGTTATTGTTTATATCCATGGCTCCCTGATATTCACCCGGGCACCGTCCGCTAGCATCGGTTACCGTGATGCTAATTGCTGTATTCACAGTGCCTCCGATTACTGCAGTATTCCCTCCGGTAAGAATCGATGCGCCGCCAACGTCAACCAATGCTACCAGCGAAGTTCGGGTGGGAATCGAATAGTAGTCCGATATCCGGGCAGCGAGGTTGTTTGCATCGCTCTCTCCAGCTGAGCAGAAACTCTTGTTACGATAGGCGATAAAGTTGGGGATGGCGATGGCTGCCAGGATACCGATGATGGCGATGACGATCATCAATTCGATCAGTGTGAAACCTTTGTTGTTCGTCTTTCTCAATTTGCTAAGCATGTGAATCCTCCTGAAAGTTAATTAATGTTGGTTAATAATTCCGACAAAATTCGTGAAACGTTGTTTCGCCTCCTTTGTTAGCTTTGTTGAAATTGAAGAAATGCAGATAGTATGCCATTTCCCAATTAATTGTATATTATATCGTAACCTACTCATATTTTAGTATTTTTAACAAAATAAATCTTTTCTTACATGCATTAAGAATTAAAATGAGCGCCATTGGAGTCAAATGTTGTTAAATCGTGCCAAAAATTGTCACCGTCATTGATTCAACGCGCTTTGCCGCTTTTTTTAAAGGGACATCAGGGTGCATTGGTTCAGGAACGGCTTAACACAGTTATCGCACCATGATCGAAAATGTTTAGTTTTTTCATGACATTTTTTTTGCGCAAAACAGGGGGATGCAAGGGCCGATTGGCAGCCATCCGTGGAGGGTGTACACTGCGGAACTGATTACGAATCCGTCAAGTCCGGCTTCGGATATCCGAAGCCGGCGGATCGTAAAGCACCGGCCGTTCCTGATCGTTTGGCAAAAGGCCGAAAAGGCCGGCTTCCGGAACGACCTCACCGTGCTCAGGGCCCTAAGGGCTCGCGCAAAAATAACTTCACATTTTCGTATCTCAGTTTCAGCCCATCTTTGGCTGATACCTCACTCTCAAAACCCACGAAATAGCTCGCTATTCCTGTGGTTTTGCTCTCTCGGATCAGCCAAACCTGA